>ENA-ORSL01000414-ORSL01000414.1-human-gut-metagenome-genome-assembly--contig:-NODE-414-length-46641-cov-4.158374_pt1 | contig 46641 bp, 40 predicted proteins | sample MGYA00242190_ERZ509157 | MGnify/ENA primary metagenome ERZ509157 (study PRJEB26280, sample SAMEA2338664) | human gut metagenome | biome: human gut; feature: human-associated habitat; material: faeces... | reverse complement strand
AAGAGCGTTGTACCTGACCTCATCCTTGTTCAAAAGTCCAAGCAAGGTTGCACCGTCAAAAGAAAATTCTTTATTAAATGTTCCATTATAATCTTCAAATGTATATTTGCCTATACTTTGCCCATCGTACGAAAAGCTTGCGGTAAAATCTTTTAATCCCGAAACTGCTTTTGCCGACTCATCATCTTCTGCGACTGCCTTTATTTTAAAGTCATTGTTGTTAAGATTGATATATGCAATGTTGTTGTCCGAGGTTATTTCTTCATCGCTGCCGTTTTTAAGTGTAATTATTGGGGCGGTTTTATCAACCATTACCTTGCCGAGAAGTTCTCCTTCGGTATTGGCAGCAAATTCTTTTCTGTTGCCGACCATATCCTCGGCATATGCCAAAACCGTATATACTCCTTCGGAATCAAGTTTTATATTGTCAATATTTACAATGCCGCCTGCATTGCCTTCTTTGACAGTCCAGTCTATCTCATCTTTGTTCTGATCTGCTTCAACAAGCTTATAGCCTATTTCTCTTATGCCACTGCCTTTTTCATCATCGGCTTCTATTTTAATATTATGGCTCTTGTTAATTTTAACAAGACCAAGCGTTATTATCTCAATAAAGTTAAGAGTCGGATCCTTGGTATCAATATATGCCTTGAGTGAGGGTTCGGCATTATCCACCTTAACCGAAAAGCTGCGTTCTTCACTCTCGTTACCCACAGTGTCATATGCTTTTATAAAATATTCCTGCTCCTCTGCCGCATCTGCACTTATAGCAATAATTGCCTCATATTTCCCTGTTTCTTCATTTTTAGTAATTGTTCCGCCTTGTATTGCGGCTGCGCTGTTTTCCTCTCTATATTCAAACGCCGAAATTCCGGACTCCGAATCAGAAAAGATTACTTTAAATTCCTGCTTATCTTTCCACCAATCCGTACCGTCGGCAGGATTTGTTCCGAGTACTTCAATTGACTCAACAACCGGAGCAGTGTTATCTATAAGCACATTATAGCTGCCGCTTATATCAAGAGCGCCTGCACTGTCTTTAAAAAGTTTAAACTTAATATTATTTGTTGTTTCGGTTAATGTGATACTGTCGCTAAGGTCATCACTGTATTTTATCTCTCCGTCGCCGGCAACATACGCAAGCTTTGTATAACCCGAGTTTTTAGCCTCCTGCGAAACAGACACGGTAACACTGCCGTTATGCCATTTGTCATTCGCATACTGCTCACCATTAAAAAGGAGATAATCATTTACATCCGCACCGTTAGATACGCTGACGGTTAAATCCATACTTCCGATTACATTTGCATCGGCTTCGCTCTTGACGCATACTTTTATTTTATAGCCGTTTGCAGCATCACGGCCGACAGTTAGACTGCCGTTTTGGTCTATTGATGCAACATTTTCGTCAACGGCATTGCCTGCAGAATCTGTTATAAACCATGTAACATTCTTATTTTTGGCATTTTCGGGGCTTACAGAAGCGTTAAAACCATACGTTCCGCCGGGCAAAAACTCAGAGTCGCTTGAAGAAACCGTTATCTTGCTCGGTGTAACCTCTGTAACTGCTGTTTCTATTGAATAAGGCGCGTTTATTGTTATGCTCATAATATATTCATTGGTTATCTGAGTAGAAACGCCGTTTATTTTAACAGAAGACAGCTTGTATCCGTTATCTTTATCGGCAGAAACAACATATTCCTTACCGGATTCAATATAAGCTGATCTTGTATCATCACTTATATTTGTTACATAATGATACACCGTACAATTTGCGCCACTAAGAGCGGAAAGCACGCCGCTGTTTGTGCTTTTATTATATATTTTTGATGTCGGCGAAGTGCTAAAAGCCACACTTTCATCTTTTTGAATATTTGCCTGTGCGCCTATTACCAAAACATCATTTGCGCCTAAACCGAATTTGTTGTTTATCGTTGCCGTACCTTTTGAAAAAACAATTTTAGAGCCTTGAACATTTTCAGCATAATTGCCTGAAATGCTAAGCTCTGCTTCGTCAGAAAGCTTTATACCGGGCTGAATTGCATTGGCATCGGCTCCCCAAATATTTTGCGCGTCTGTATCTTCTGACAAGTCTATAGTGCCATAGGCAAACACTGCGTAGTTTTGTTTAACATATGCGCCCGGATAAACCACGTTTATGGCACCGTCGTCGATTATATTGACTGAGCTCGTACTATCCGCAAACCATATTGAACCCGATAACTTGATATTCTTGTCAACAGTTACGGTACTGCCTTTTACAACCACAGTAGTATTTTCGGGTATATCGGCTTCTATTTTTGAATTTTCTTCAACATAGTTTACACCGTCTTGCCACTGCGTAATAACATTAGTTTCTTCTGCATATCCCATTGGGACAACAGAGGCAACTATTACGGCAGACAAAATAACCGCCGCAACCCTTTTTAGAATTAAGAATGTCTTCTTTTTTGAGTCCATCTTAAAACTCCTCCTTTTGTTTTACTGCCTTTTTAAAACATCTGTAATTTTTGCCGTTAAATATACAATGATAATATAAACTCAAAACGCCCAAAAACAATCCTACGGTTTTTAAAGTGTTGTTGTTTGGCAATGTCGCCAATAAAACGCCTGCAACAAAAGTACAATCTGTAATAACCGATTCTGCGTTTTTAAAAAAAGAAATCAAACCTAGTTTACCGTTTTCATTTGGAAAAATTTCTTTTCTTATTTTTGAGCTTAACACCTCAAAGGTTACGCCTATTACTATGCCAAGCCAAAAAAGCATAGCAGATATATATGCTAACTTTCGGCTGCCGAGCTCAGGCTCAAAAGACGCCCAAGGGGTAAGTAAAACGGCACATGCAGAAATAAAAAAACCAAGCATGCTGATTGTTTTAAATAACTTAAATTTTTTCTTCATTCGGCAATCCCCCTCAAGTAATAAATTCATTGGTATGTACAAACAAAATCTCTTGAAGCATTGTTAAAGTCTTTTCGCTGCTCAAAATTGTTGTCTGATTGAAATCTTGATTTTGCGAAACATCATCATTTAAAACTGTTGTTTCATTTGTTATAGGATGATTCATCGTAACTTGTTCGCCTAAAACCGTTGTTTCATTTGCTTTGAAGTCCTCTCCGCCGCCATTGTCCAGCAAAACGGTTTCATTATTATCCGTTTGTTCATCCAAAAGCTCCGTTTTCTCATCACGCGGAGAATATTTTCCTATCTTTTCTGTTTGTATTCCTGCAAGACGAACACTTTTTTGAGATGAATTTGAACCGATTTTCTCCGTTATTTTGCCTCTCTGTCTGTTGACGGTGCTGGGCCTGTACGCTTTCGGTCCTCCGCTGAGATTTTGAGCCCTTATATTTGCAATCTCTTTTTTTGCGGTTCGCCCTGTAAGGTCACCTATAACCCTTGGTATATCAAGTGCAAAAAACAACGCAACCGCAGCTATAAAAAATACCGCCGCAATTATCAAAAACACCGTCGTCAGTTCATTAAGTGTGCCTATTATATTTAACTCGTCCACGTTTTTTCCTCAATTCTTATATACATTAGGGAATGCACGATTTATTTTTTCATATGCTTCTTGATATTCTTCACCGATTTCATTTTTGTCAAGATTTGCGATACCGGTAAGATTCAGTGTTCTCGTTTCTAAACCCTTGCAAAAATCTATAAGTTCATCTTTGCTACAATTTGCATATACTTTAAAGCTCGTAGCATTGTAACTTATCATATCTCTGCCAATATCATAAAGCCTTTTCTTGGTTTTATCGTTAATTTTGTTTTCGGAGTTATTTTCTTTATCTATTTCCTCAACCAGCTGTTTCAGCGACTTAAAGCAACCTGCATAAATATCATTCTTTTCTGTATGGAACTCATCATCGTCGCCGGAAGATGACACTTTGCTGTTTTTATAAATTTCTTCGTAATATTTGCCGATGTTCATATATATTTCTGCGGCATCTTTACGATACTTTACATACTCATAGTCACCGTCTTTTACAAGAGCCGCGCTTTTGATTGCCTTATCAAACCAACTGCTTGCTCTTCTCGGCCCGTCAAATTCATTTGTATTTTTATTATAGAAGGCAAACATCAACTCGCCTATTCCGTAGTAAACGTCTGCTTTTGACGCATCATCCAATTCGTTCTCATGACTTATAACATCCATAAGCTCTTGATACTCGTCTTTTAGATTAGCTGTTTTTTCTTCTTTAGTTTTTTGCGATGAAAAGACGTCGTCATTGCGATATATTTCAAGCAGAGTCATAAAAGCATCTTTTTTATTGTTATAATCTGTGTCTTCTATAGCATGCTTAAGCTTATCTCTGCGAATTAAGTCATCGACTCTCTCGTCCTGACCAACGCTGAGATATTCATTGTAATTTTCCGCTGTCTTCTTGTTTGACATCAGCTTGCATGAAAGCGCCCCAATTAAACATAGAATGGACATTGCCATCGCTCCGGCAAACAGTCCAAATTTTTTCTTTTGCTTGCTTTTATAAATATCGTCAATTTCTTCATAATGTTCCAGTGCGTACATAAGCTCCGCACATGACTGATATCTGTCCTCCGGATTTTTTTGAGTGCACTTAATTAAAATTCTTTCAAGTCCACTTGAAAGCTGCGGATTTATTGACCTTATCGGCAATATTTCATACGGCGGTTCACATGGATTGTAACCCGTAACCAAATGGTAAAGAGTTGCTCCCAAGCAATAAATATCTGTTCTTGCATCAGTCTGTCCCATTCCGCCGAATTGCTCCGGTGCAGCATATCCAACCGTACCGAGGCAAGTAGTATCAGCAAGATTTTTTTCTTTATATTCTCTTGCTGTTCCAAAATCTATAAGTGTAATGTTCCCATCGGGCTTCAACATAATATTTGCCGGTTTCATGTCTCTGTATATAATTGCCGGGTTTCTTGTATGTAAATACTCTAAAACATCACACAGTTGCTTTGCCCATTCTATAACATAACTTTGCGGCTGAGCGCCATACTCTTCAAGTGCCTGGCTTAGCGGATTACCTTCTATATAATCCATAACAATAAGAAATGTATCCTCATTTTCTATTACATCCACTATGCTCGGCAAATTAGGATGATTTAGCCTTTTAAGCATTTCGGTCTCTACTATAAGTCCCTGCCTAACAACCTCAAAATCTTTAACTCCGTCTTTGCGAACCTCTTTTATTGCCCAGGTCTTATTGGCTTTCTCGTTTATTGCCATATAAACAATGCTCATTCCGCCATGACCGATTTCACTTAGAATTCGATATTTTCCATCAATAATAGAGCCTATTTTAAGCATGGTTTCCTCCTGTTAATAAGTACGAATCAAAGCAACGGTTATATTGTCCTTTTCCTGCCTCGATTTATTTAAATCAATCAGCCATCTTATGTTTTGGCTCATAATATCTTCGGATGTGAGCAAAGACGGCGAAAACGCCTGCATTATTTCTTCAGGCGTTATTTCATGACGAAATCCATCGGTACAAAGCATATATGACGTGTTAGGCTTTGTATTGCCAAAAAACATATCCGGTATTATTTTTTCAGAAGCACCTACGCACTGAAGAAGCACACTTCTTCTCGGATCGTTCTCGGCCTCAATCGGAGTCAGTCTTCCAAGTTCAACCTCTCTTGCCACAACAGTATGATCCTTTGTGATTATGTTTATATCATCTTCGGCTATTTCATATGCGCGGGTGTCACCAACATTTAAAACATAATATCTGTCCGATGTTACAAGCATTGCCGTAACGGTAGTTCCTAATGCAATACCATACTGCCGACCGTATTTCATAATCCTTTTACCGGCAAATGTAATTATATCTGTCCACTGATTTTTAATTATTTCATCATTTTGCGCATCAAAACGCAAATTTTGCAGTTCTGTATCAGACCAAATTGCAAAATCGTTTAATAATGATGCGCTGGCAATTTCGCCCTTTGAAAGGCCGCCCATACCGTCGCATAGAACAGCAAAAACAATCTCGCCTGCATCAGAGTTATATTTTCTTACCAACAGACTATCTTGGTTTGTTGATTTTTTTATTCCAATATCCGTATCTGCCGAAATCAAAAACTTCACAATTACACCCCATGTGCATTTAATTTAACTTTTCGTAAAATATATTATTATATAAAAAATGTATTGTGGGCAGAGGGTGTTTAAAATGGTGGATATCTGTATTTGTGACGATCAAAAAACTATAACCGATTATCTTAAATTTTTTATATTAAAAAATTTTGAAGGTGATTTTAATATTGTTACTTTTAACAGCTATCGCGATGCCTATAACAAAATTGTAATGTGTCAAATTTATCCTGATATTTTAATAACCGATATAAATTTAGGTGACGGTAACGGAATTGAGCTTGTGAATATTATTCAATGTGAGCATCCTATGTTAAAAGCCATTTTTTTAACAGGATTTATAGATTATGCGACCGAAATTTTTGAGACAAACCCATCATATTTTTTAACAAAGCCCATAAATGAAAACAAGCTTACCAATGCGATAAAAAAGGTTCTTAAAAATCTTCAATTTGAAAAAAATAAATCCGTTACAGTAAAAAGCAACGGATCCGAGTCTGTTATTTTATATAAAAACATTGTTTTTATTGAAAGTTCCGGAAGAAAGCTAACAATACATACCTGTGAAGAAAAAGATATAAGTATATACGAAAAAATGGACGATTTACAGAAAAGACTGGATAAGAGCTTTGTCCGATGCCACAAAAGTTTTTTGGTTAACATGAAATATATTGTTGAAAGAACAAATCAAAGCTTTGTTCTGACCGACGGCAGACATATCCCTATAAGTAAATCTAATTTCAAAGAGGTTAAATCTAAATTTATTTCATACTTGGGGGATTCACAATGGGATTAAATGTTTTAAACTGCATATTATTTATCACCGGGAGTCTGACTTCTTTTATCTTTTTTTCCTCATATTTGAATTATCGAGCAAATAAAAAAGTTGCTTTGGCAGTGTGGTGCTCAATTACGGTTGCGGTGTCTTTTATCTTATTTTCACATATATTTTTCATTGTTGAAAATATAATAGCACTGTTTTTGCCTTTAATTCTTATGCTAATTTTATTTGATTTTGAAAAAAGCTTATTGCGTTCGGTTATATTTAAATGGATGATAATGTTTTTTATCAGTGAAATTGTATCGTTTATATTATCAATAATTTTCTTTGACGGCATTCATTTTGATAATTCTTTCACATCAAGTGAATATAAATTTTGTTTTCTGTTTAACATACTTTTTCTTTCTTTTTCACTGCTTTATATTGATTTTTCTAGAACTGTAGAGTCAAAAATATATAAAAGTGTAATGATTTCTCAAATAGCAATTATGATTTTTTCAACGGTTGTCATAATCTATATTTTGAACAAAATAACTGATTTTGATACTTCTTATGTAATAATGTCTGCCTTGGCAATAGTAATGATTTATATCATAAATATTTTCAACAATATAATAATACCTCAAACCGTTAATCAAATTTCTCTATTTAAAACTCATGATTTTGGGCAAAAATTGACCGAAATGGAATATCAGTATTATCAAATTTCTTTAGAGAACACAAAAAAAGTAAAAGAAATGCATCATGATATATCAAACCACATTCAAATAGTCTATTCGCTTTTTGAAAACGGCGAATCGCAAAAAGGTCTTGAGATTTTAAAAGAGCTTAGAGCAAGATATAACAATATTGATCAAATTCAATATTGCAACAATCCGGTTATAAATATAATTCTGCTGACAAAAATATCCGAAGCAAAAAAGAACGGGATTGAAACAAATGTAAACATAAAAGACAGCCTCGAAAACCTTCATATTTCCGATATAGATTTATCAACAGTAATTTGCAATTTGCTTGATAATGCTATCAGGGGGTGCTTGTGCAGCGGCATCCAAACGCCAAAGCTTGCTGTTGAAATACTTTGTAAAAATCAATATTTAGTTATTCGTGTTTTGAACACCTGCAGTCTTGATATGTATTTTGAAAATGTTGATTCTCTAAAAACAACAAAAACCGAAACTCAAACGAGCGGTTTTGGCATGTCTATAATACTTAGAACCGTAAAAAAATATAAAGGTGATTTTTCTGCTACGGCACAAAATGGCATGTTTGCCGCAACAGCAATAATGTCATTAAAATAAAGCACTATTTTTTACATTATATTGCCTTATTTTACATTAACCGATTATGTTTTTGGCAGCGTATATATAATATTTTTATATTCAAATGAGGGAAGAGGAGCTATGAAGATAAATCAGGTTTGGCCGGAATGGCAGGTGGATACACTGTTAGGCGAAGGCTCTTTCGGCAAGGTTTACAAGGTCAAAAGATATGAAAAAAATCAGACCTTTTATTCTGCCGTTAAAGTTTTGACCGTTCCTAAAAGCAAGCAAGAAATCAAGCATGCACGCTGTCAAGGTATGAGCGAAACCGAAGTGTATACATATTTTGAAGGATTTGTTGACGACCTTTTAAATGAAATTGTATTGATGGAAAATTTAAAGGGCGCACAAAATATAGTCGGTATAGATGACTATAAAATAATTCCGCACGATGGAGAAATAGGTTGGGACATTTTTATAAGAATGGAACTTTTAATTCCATTTGAAAACTTTATGTCCGGGGCGGATTTTTCTCTCAAAGATGTGCTCAAACTTGGCACGGATATATGCACAGCCCTTGAGGTGTGTGAGCAAAACAATATAATTCATAGAGATATAAAGCCCGATAATATATTTATGTCAAAATTTGGTGAATATAAACTGGGTGATTTCGGTATTGCGAGAGAACTTGATAAAACACAGGCAAACCTTTCAAAAAAAGGCACTCTCAACTATATGGCACCTGAGGTTTATAAAGGTGAAAATTATGGTAAAAGTGTAGATATTTATTCACTTGGTTTGGTTTTATATTCTCTTTTAAACAACAACAGAATGGCTTTTTTGCCTGCTTATCCAAATCAAATAACCTATAACGACAATGAAAATGCTTTGCGAAGCAGACTTTCCGGGGCAGCATTGCCGTATCCGTGCAATGCAAGCTCTTCTCTCGGAGCAGTAATTACAAAAGCTTGTGCTTATCGCCCGGAAGACCGATATAAAACAGCATCGGAGTTTAAAAATGCGCTTTTAACCGAATGGGCAAAAATTTCTCAGTCAAGTATAAACAATAATATACCGTATGTAGATTATTCGCCTAACGAAATAAACCGCGATATGAGCAAAACAACAAACGATATGACTGCTCACGGCAAAGTAATTATTGATGAATACGGTACTCCAACCACAGTTTTAAATCAAAGTGGAGTTTGGGCGCAAACAGATATATACGCAAACAATGACACTCAAATAAAAAACGGCACTTGCAATACAGTAAATGGCGAAGATTCAAATTTTTCTCTCACTAAATCAAAGCCCAAAACCAGCAAGCTTTGTTATATCCTTGCGTTCCCGGCGGCAATAGCTATGATTGTCATATTGCTGGTGAACTCTGCAACCGGATTAGAACTTTGCTTTTTTATTTTGCCGACAGCGGTATTGCTTTGCGGTGATAATAAAGTTGCAGCAGGTCTTTCTGCAATTTCATTTGCTGTAAATCTGGCAAGTTATTACTTTATCGATAACCGACTTTACTTTGAAGATGCTTTATCATCAATTCATTCCGGTTTAATTATTGTTTCAATGGTACTTGTTATATTAGGAGGCTTAGCGGCTGTTCTGCAAAAAGAAGTGCGGCTTGCCGGTATGATAACAGTTTACAGTGCAATTCTTTATATTGTTGCCATTATTTTGGCCGGGGGATTTTCAGAATTTGAACTTGATGATTTTGCACTTATATACGCTTTGTTTGCGGCAACAATGGTTTTGTGGTGTTACGGATATAACAGTTCGCTAAAACCTCAGGGTATAAAGAAAATAACACATTATGTTACTTATGCCGCTTCAGCCGCTTTTTTGATTGCCGGATATATTTCAGAATTTAAATCTTAATTTTGGGTGATTTATTATGTCTTTTAAAATAGAAGCTTCCTGCGGCTGCTTTATCGGCACAGAAAGAGATAACAATGAAGATAATTTCTTTTTCAATCAAAAGCATCTTTCAAAAATAAACAGAGGTCTTAATGAACCGGTTTACTATAATTGTAGCAGTGAAAATGCCCAAGTTTTTGCTGTTTTTGACGGTATAGGAGGAGAAGCTGCCGGTGAAACGGCAGCATATATAGCCTCGGAGGTTTTTGCTGATGAAGCACACAAGCTGGATTCTTTGTTGATAACCGGCAAAGAATTTTTCACAAATGTTTGCTTCAAAATAAATTCCGCAATATGTGATTATTCATCTCGTCACCAATGTATAAAAACCGGCTCAACTATTGCAGCTTTTTTTGTGTTTCAAAATGAAATATTTTCGTGCAACATAGGCGACAGTAAAATATTCAGAATAAGATGCGACAAGCTTATGCAAATATCTAAAGATCACACCGATGAACAAATTTTAAAAGATATGTGCATATCTAAAAAACCGTCTCTTCTTCAGTATCTTGGTATTTCAGAAAATGAAATGCAAATAGAGCCTTTTATAACACGGGGTGAAATGCAGTCGGGTGATATTTATATCGCCTGCAGTGACGGCATAACAGATTCAATAAATGTTCAGGAATTGTATAACATATGCTCGGAAGAAAACTCGTCATTTAACATCACCGATAAAATTATCGACTGCGCAAAGCGGGCGGGCGCTTGTGACAATTCAACACTTGTAACATTAAAAATCGTATAAAAAGGAGCTTGAAATGTGAACGCTTCGGGAGAACAGGATTTTATATCAAGAATTAAAAAAATTGTAACAGATGAATTGCCTTTAAGCCGATTAAACGATGACGAGCTTTTAGAACAAATTGAGCAAATTGTTGATGAACAGACCTATGGCAAATATTTTTCTGTTAATGAAAAAGTCGATATTATTCAACAAATATACAGCTCTATCAGAGGCTTCGGTTTGCTTGACTCAATAATCGCAGATGACAGCATAACAGAGGTTATGATAAACGGTCCCGATGATGTATTTATTGAGAAAAACGGCAAATTAAAAAAAATTGATGCTCATTTTGAGAGCCAAAAAAAGCTTGAGGATATTATTCAGCGCATAGTCGGTATGGCCGGGCGAGAGGTAAACCAAGCAAGCCCGATATGTGACACAAGGCTTCCCGACGGCTCGCGTGTTAATGTAGTGTTGCCGCCTATATCTTTGTGCGGACCGATTTTAACAATACGTAAATTTTCTAAAAATCCTATGACAATAGAAAGGCTGATTCAACTCGGCTCTTTGACCAAAGAAATTGCCGATAAGCTTGAGGTTCTTGTAAAAGCAAAGTACAACATTTTTATAAGCGGAGGAACCGGCTCCGGTAAAACAACATTTTTGAACGCTCTTTCAAATTACATACCAAAAGATGAGCGTGTAATTACAATAGAAGACTCGGCAGAGCTTCAGATAACAGGCATCAAAAACCTTGTAAGTATGGAAACAAGAAATGCCAATGCCTCGGGTGTAGGCGAAGTCACAATAAGAGATCTTATCAAGACATCACTTCGCATGAGACCCGAAAGAATTGTTGTCGGCGAGGTCCGCGGAGGCGAAGCGTTGGACATGCTCCAAGCAATGAACACTGGTCACGACGGTTCTCTTTCAACAGGTCATGCAAACTCACCGGATGATATGCTCAGCAGACTTGAAACAATGGTACTTCAAGGTGCATCCGGACTTCCGCTCCAGGCAATACGGCAGCAAATCGCATCTGCTGTTGATATAATTATTCACCTTTCAAGATTAAGAGATAAATCAAGAAAAACGATGGAAATATGTGAGGTTGTAGGATATAAAGACGGAGCAATTGTTTTAAACCCCCTCTATGTTTTTGAAGAAGACGAAAACTCGACAATGGAAAAAGTTTCAGGCTCTCTAAAGAGAACATCAAACCCATTGGTGAACACGCTGAAGCTCAGACTGTCCGGAATAGACATTACAATATAAACTAAATTTTATCGGAGGCAGAAAATGAAAATAAGATTGGCAATTTTAGAAAGCGACCCCCATTATTTACAGCGAGTCGTACCCATCTTTAACAATAAATTTGGAAGCGATTTGGAAATATATTCTTTCACCGATATAGATGCCGCATTGAATTGTCTTAACGAAAAAAACATAGATGTATTTTTATCGAGCACGGCTTTTAAAATTGACTCCGCTGTTCTGCCCGGCAAGTGCGGTTTTGCATATTTGGTAGAAAGCATGGATATAGACAAAATTGACAACAAAAAAACAATTTGCAAATTTCAAAAATGTGATCTTATCTATAAACAAATCCTCAGCATATACTCAGAACAAATTCCTAACATTACAGGCATATCAAATGAGCGAGCGGGCGATTGTAAAACAATAATTTTCTCTTCTCCTTCCGGCGGAGTGGGAACCTCTACCGTTGCGGCAGCATGTGCACAGTCCATAGCGTCAAAGGGATATAAAGTTCTTTATCTTAATCTTGAAACTTACGGTGATGCGGACAGTTTCTTTTCGTGTGACGGTCAATTTGACTTCAGCGAAATAATTTATGCCGTAAAAAGCACCAGAACAAACCGTGCCATGAAACTTCAAAGTACGGTAAAGCAAGACCAAAGCGGTGTTTATTTCTATTCATCAGTAAAAATTGCAATAGACATGATGGATATGACGGCTGACGATTTTATAACGCTGCAAAATGAAATTAAAGCTCTGGGAACATATAACTACATCATAATTGATATGGATTTTCCCAAGGACAGAAAGTTTTTTAAAACCTTTGAGTGCTGCAACAATTTGGTTATGGTCAGCGAGAACTCAACAACGTCAAATTTAAAAATTGATAAGGCTATTAAAGCAATGCAGATAATGGACAGTCATTCGGAATATGCAATTCAGCCTAAAACACTTCTGATAAAAAACAAATGTGCAAATACCAAAGAATTAAACAATCATGAGATCCGTCTTCTTGGGTCTTTCCCGATTTATGAGCCGTCTGAACCGTCTCAAATAGCAAAACAGCTTTCACTTTCATCAAATATTTTTGACCAGTTAATTTAAGTGTGGGAGATAAATCGTATGTTTAAAGACAGAAAGCAAAAAAAAGACATGCCGCTTTATGAAATTTCGGCAACAAATCAGCAAATGCTTAACTATAAAGTATATAAAATGACTTCAAACGAAAAACTGATGTACTTTTTGATTGCATTTGTTGTCGGCGCAGCCGTAGGCTATCTTTTTTATGGCGGTATAGGAAAAGATGAATACGGCAATCCGAGTGCATTAACATATATCTTAGATGCGGTTATTATGATTCTTGTAGGCTTAGCCGCGGCAAGCGTATTTTTGCCGATAATGAATAATCGCATTATAGAAAAAAGAAAAAAGCAGCTCAGAAAACAATTTATAGATCTTTTGGATTCACTTTCGACTTCAATAGCGGCAGGTAAAAATGTTCCACGCGCATTTGAGGGCGCACGTGAAGATCTGTTAATTCAGTATTCTAATGATGCTTACATAGTTCAAGAAGTTGAAAATATAATCAGCGGTATACAAAACAACATAGATGTGGGCAGCATGCTTATGAACTTCGGTGAAAGAAGCGGAATACAGGATATTCAGACCTTCGGAAGAGTGTTTGAAACCGCCTATGCAAAAGGTGCAAACTTAAAGGAAGCTGTAAGGAATTGCCATTTAATTCTCAGCAACAAATGTCAAATTGAATCTGAAATCGAAACAAAGGTTGCATCGAATAAAAACGAGCAAAACATTATGCTGTTTATGCCGATTGTTTTAATTACAATGATTAAATTTGCCGGTTCAGATTTTGCAAACAATTTCACCACTCCGTCCGGTTTGCTTTCAACAACAATAGCGATTGTAGCGTTTATTGTTGCATATTTTGTAGGTAGATCAATTCTTAAAATTGAGGTGTAAAGAATGATATTAAATATTGTTTTTTTGGCAATCTCTTTGGTTGCCGGCATAATTCTTGTTTTGCTCATTCTCACTTCCGGAGAATTTGATGACTATATTGCTCCGCTTGATAAAAAAGAATTCACTTTGTGTGAAATATACGGCATAGGTTTTAAGCTTTTAAAGATTTTTAAGTTTGATTATAAAACTCAGTCTGCTGCAAACATACGCGATCAAGTGGTTATTCTCCACGGAGAAAGATACGCAGATTATTATTTAAGCGTATATTATGCACAAAATTTGACGTTTTCTTATCTTTGCTTCACTGTTATTTGTGTACTAAGCTCTTTAGCAACCGGAACAGATAAAATACTGCTTTTTATTATAGGATTGCTTGTGACGGCAGTACTGTTTTATTATTTTACAATCTTGCCAAAGAAAAAAGTAAAAAGAAGAAGTGAAACATTCCTTTTGGAATTTCCCAACGCGGTATCTACTATTGCATTACTTGTCAATTCAGGCATGATGTTAAGAGAAGCTTGGAAAGAAGTGTCTTTTTCTGACAACACTGCTCTTTATCTTGAAATGAGAAAAGTAAACGATGATATTGACAATGGCATTGCAGAAATTGATGCACTCTATTCTTTTGCCAACAGATGTGTAACACCCGAAATCAAAAAGTTTACTTCATTTATTGTTCAAGGTCTTGAAAAAGGCAGCAAAGACCTCGCGGATGCCTTGAAAAATCAAACGGATGAGCTTTGGGAATTAAAAAAGCAGAACACAATCAAAAAAGGTGAACTTGCATCAAACAAGCTGCTTATCCCGCTTATGATTATGTTCGTCGGCGTTCTCATCATGATAATGGGTCCGATAATGACCAATCTGGGTATTTAAGAATTTTTCTTATACAAAAATTTATTTAAGGAGGTGGAAATGATGGAAAACTTGCTTTACGCATTATATTTTAAGGTTTGTAACGCTAAGAAAAAGGCTCTTGATCTCATAACCAAAGAAAACGGCGAAGCTAACATAATCGCAATTATTCTTATAATTGCAATAGTAGTTGCTCTCGCTATTATATTCAGGACGCAGATCAAATCTTTGTTTGACAGAATCTGGGCCTCCATTAACAGTGGCGTATCACCCGCAACAGATCAATACAATTAAATGAAGCCCGCCGCTTTAACGGCGGCGGGGGATTTTTTCATGGGGTTTTTATGAAGTATTTAATTTTTTTGGCAATTACTCTTTTTTCGGCTTTGCTTGAAATTGTTTTTTTGTCGTTCACCGGTGTTTCAAATACAATTAAATTTCTAAAACCGATGCCAAAATATAAAGAGGATAAAACAAATCCATACAAAACATCTCCGCTAATATTAGCAATGGTAATTTGCGCCTGTATATCCTATGCCATACAACTATCGCTGTATAATAACACAACCGTAATAAACTTTGTTAAATTATATGGTTTACTTATTATCATATTAAGCGCAGCGATGATAGATCTCAGAAAAAAGATTATCCCGAATTTTCTTATTGTTATAGGTTTGGTGTTTCGACTCGGGATTTATATATATGAAATAATAACATCGGAAGATATTAAATCAATCGTTATAAACGATGCTATCGGTTTTGCCATCGGTTTCGTTTTGCTTGCACTCGTGTCTGTCATAACAAAACAGGGTATAGGTTTCGGCGATGCAAAACTCTTTGGCGTCATCGGCCTTACAAGCGGTTCTTTCTGCACATACAGCACCTTGTTCACAAGTCTTTTGATTTCTGCTGTTATCTCGATTGTTTTGCTTATATCAGGTAAGAAAGGCAAAAAAGAGTCTATTCCTTTCGGCCCATGTATCGCTCTCGGATATGTGGTTGTTTTGTTTCTGACAAGTTATTAAGTTTACGGAGTTGGTAATATGAAAAACAACAAGATTCTTATTATAATCATGGTTATCGTTTTAAATTTGGTCTCTGTGGTTTCTGTCGGTCAAAACTTTTTTGGCGACAACAACAAATATAACAGTGCAATAGAATCTGCCCGTGAGTTGTCGGAACAGAACCTCTGTTCGCAGTCAATAAATAAATATAACGAGGCCGTGGCAATAAAGGACACCAAAGAAATCAGAAATGAAATGCTTGCTGTTTATGAAAAAGGAATTGACAGCGGCGAGTTTGACCAAATGTATGACATATTTGTTGCAGTTAAAGGCTTTTTGGATATTTACCCGAAAGACAGCGGTATGTATGCTTCGGTTTGCAAATTTTTAATTAAATATGAGCAATATGAAGATGCAGTAACTCTTCTTAAAAAAGCTAAAAGCACAAAAATATTTACAGATGAATTAGATGAAATTACGGATTCTATTCGTTTTATATATAAAATGAACTACTCTATGTATTCGGGCGTAAGGAAAGCATCGGACGGGGTTTTTACTGTTCAAAATGAAACCTCATATTCATTTATCGGAGACAGCGCGGAGAGCGGTCTCGGCGGAGGATTTTCATACGCTTCAACTTTCTCGGAAGGCTATGCTTTTGTTAAAAAAACAAATGCAGATGGCAAAGAAGCTGCTTTTGTAATTGACAAAAACGGTGTCAGACAATTTTATCTCAGCAATGATGTCGTCAGTTGCAGCGGAGCAGGAAAAAGCTATGATGAAAACGGAAATGAAGCTCTGCTCTATTCTTGCCTTATAGGCGGCAAATATCAGTATTATAACTCTAAAGGAGAAGCTGTGCTGCAGCAATATAATTTTGCCGGAAGATTTAAAAACGGTGTTGCGGCAGTTGAAGAGAGCGAGGGAAAATGGCACTTAATAGACGGTGCCGGCAATTACATAGATAATGCGGTGTTTTCTGATGTTGTTTTAAATGACAGTGATGAATGTGCGCCCGGCGGTATGATAATTGCAGCAACAAACGGCAAATATAAAATCTATCATCTCAGCAATGATAAAAGCATGAATTTCAGTATAACAGAGGTTGAAGGCTTTTCTTGTGACGGTGCAGATGCTTTTGCCGGCGAATATGCAGCATTTAAGTCCGGCTCCTTGTGGGGATATGTAGACTCGGACGGCAAAATAGTAATAGAGCCGCAATACGAAGCCGCAAAATCGTTTTCAAACGGCATAGCTGCTGTTTTTTCAGACAGCAACTGGAATTTCATTAACTCGGAAAACAAGAAAGTTATTACCGAAAACTTTGAAGATGCAAACTACCTCAGCGATTCGGGCAAATGCTTTATAAAAAAAGACGGCTACTGGTCATATATTGAAATGTACTATGTAGAGGAGAGCGATTCGCAATGAGACTGTTGTCGAAGAACGAAAAAGGCGATGTTATGGTTGAAGCATCGATAATCCTTTCAATAGTTGTGATATTCGTTTCGTTTCTTATCTATTTGGGCATGATTTTTTACCAGCAGACTCTTGTAACGGTAATGGCAAATCAAACGGCATCAAATATTGCTCAAGTTTACAGCAATGAATTAAAAGACCCTTTTACCGGTTACATAAGCGTCAACGGATTAAAAAATGTTAAGGTAACAAACAAACTTAAGGATGAAGCCTTTAAAGATATTATCGAAGAAAAGGCTCAGTGGGTAGCTAAATACAGATTAAAAAAGCAAAAAATATTAAAATCTGCAGATGAGCCGAATGTGGAAGTCGATGTAATAACAAAGCCTAACGAGCTTTTAAAAGCTCAAATTGTTGTGACCGTTACAGACACCTATGATTTTCCTCTGGCGGCAGTTTTCGGTCACGATGAAAAGATGAAATTTGTTTCTACCGGGCGTGCGGATTGTTATGATCTGCTTGATTATATAAACGCCGTGAATTTGCTTGCAGATCCCGATGTCAAAGATATTACATCACTTACAGATAATTATACCGTTAATTTTTACAACGGCGAAACGCTTCATGACACTGCAGTTGTTTTGCAAAATACCTCTATAAGAGGTTCTTCATCATACACATCAAAGGCACATATGCCGTCGCAAAACCCGGCAAGCATCGACGCTGTGTTTTATAGATGGGAGACGGTAGACGGTCAGGAGTTCACTGCCGATACTGTAATTTATGCAAACACAGATGTCTACGCAAAATGGAAATGTACTTTAACATTCAACGCAAACGGCGGCACCGTATCACCTGATAAAATGACGGTTGTTTGCGGCAACCCTGTCGGCTCATTGCCGACTCCGCAAAGAGGTATGTGGAAATTTACCGGTTGGGTAACCAGCGGAACAAACACTGCATTTAACAGCTCATCCGTTGCAGACGGTGACCTTACTCTTGTTGCTAACTGGATGCACGACCACGTTTGGGTAGAAACAGGCAGAACCGCCCAGGAATCACAATCAACAACTCAGGCAAGCGGTATGGGCTGCAATCCCTCAACAATTTATTACAAATGCAGAGTTTGCGGTGAAACCCGTTCGTCATATGATCCCGGAGGAGCACACAACTACTCCGGTCAGTGCACGACAAGACACGTGTTTGCCGACAGGGGCTTTAAATTTAAATGTTGGGGTTCAACGAGTTACCACAGCATTGCGTATTACCATTGTATATGCGCTAATTGCGGAATAGATGATATTGACAGCGTGTATTACAAGACTTTTAAGTATAGGAACAAAGATTATTCCGTATTACGCCCGGATTTATTATGTGCTGCTACTGACAGAAACGGTAGAGAACATTGTGCGGGAATGAACAGACCAAGACATGCCTGCCGTTCAAAACGTGATTTTGAAGCAGAGTACCGTGCGATAGTCGGATAAAAGAAGTGATTTATAATGAAAAAATCCATAAAAATAATTATAGCGGCTGTGGCGGCGATTGCAATTATCGCCGCAGGCTGCATAGCCGCCTTTCATTTTTTAAATAAAGGCAAGACGGACGAGCCCGAGGATGTTTCGACCCCTACCGAAGAAACATTTAATGACATCAGCCTTTTGCTGAATTTGCAAACCCGTGATGAAATAGAAAGTGCCGTTAAAGAAAATAATTTAACCGAGGCGTTCTCTTGTGAAGAATACATCACTATTGCAAATATAGGTGCATTCGGTAACACCGCGACGCTTAATTATTATTTTGACGGCAATAATGTAAAAAATCTTACTCTTACCGCATCTATTGATAAAGAGAATGAAGAAGGCTTCACATCACAAGAGGTAAAACCGTTTGTTGAATCGACAAAATCCGGTTTTGCAAAGTTCTTGAACTGTGATTCGCTCGGCTCATGCAATATAATCGCGCAAAAAGAAGAATTTTACACTCAAAAAAGCGAAGACGATTATGAAAATTTAGCCTCCGGGCTTTCAAGAATGCAATTTTCTGTAAAAGACAAAGACGGCAAAATTTTAATTATGGATTTTTACAAAGCTTCTTACACAAGCTTCAGAGCAAAGCTGACAAAATATTTTGACACAACTCAATTTGACGGATATGAAGCATTGCTCACTTTAGGATAACTTTAGTATTTAAGGGGAAAAAGCTAATGAACAAGCTTATAAAGCAAACGCAGGGAGTTATCACAATTTTCATCTCTCTTATGCTTACGGCAATCCTTTCAATCGGTTCTTTAGTCTTAGAAGCAGGACGTTTTCAAAGCGCACGCACACAGTTGGCAGAGGCTAACATAAGTGCGGCAACGTCTACTCTTTCTGAGTATAATTCCGATCTTTTTGAAAGATTCGGCATAGTAGCTTTTGAGGGAGACAATTATGCCGAGAGCCTTTATTCCGACTATCTCACATTTAACTCCGATCTCAGCGGTGAATCTTTTGGCAGCAACGTCAGCAGACTTTATTCTCTTGATAATCATACACTGACGGGTCTTTATAATCTTACATATCCGTCTGTATTAAAAAGGCAAATCATTGCAAAAAGCAAATATTTAAAAGGGTCTTTTAATCTTTGGCTTACCGCCGAAACAATGCCTCGGATTTTTACCGAATTTAAATCAAAAGCTCAAAGCGTTGCACAGTGGACAAGGAATATATCGGGTGAGGTGTCCTCCGATATAAGCTCCGCTACCGCGTCAATAGAAAGCTCATTAAAAAACTCTTACGACTATGATGATTCGCTTAAGGTTGTGATTGACTCCGGCACTATGTCACTTTTGCCTACCGCTACCGGAACAATAGAAAACTCGATACCCGACGGCGAAAAAGAAAATATTCAGGCAACCCTTGAAGATGCAAAAAAAGTTGTCGGCAATTATTCCTCTTCAATAGGTAACATAGATTCTTCCGAAGCCGAGCAAGAGAGCACGGTCGGGCTTAACGCACTGCTGTTGAGGTCAAACTCACGTTTAAGAATCAGCCAAAAAGATATTTCAAGCCTTTCGGCAAAATGCAGCAGCACATCATTAAATATTTCAAACATTTTAAGTCGATTGTCACAGGGCGAGGAGGGACAAAACAATTTGCTCCTCAATTCATATATTGCACAGTATTTTTCTAACCGAACTCAAACGGCAGCAGGCTACATCGGGCCGCCGAGATACACCTCTTCGGCAGAGGGCTTTACATCAGCCTGTGCAGAATATGTTTTTTGCGGCAACAAATATGAAACCGAGAATCAAAAAAATGCATATTGGGTAATATTTTATTTGAGACTTGTTGACAACGCTTACAAAATTTTCAGCACATATGAAAGCAGATCTTCTGCGGACAAGCTTCTTTGGTCATATTATGAAACGCTGATAGATATGGAAATGCTGACCTCAGAGGAGTCGTTGGTTCCGCTGACAAAAGAAGCCTTGTTTTTGCCTATGGAAAAGGCAGGTGCCGTAGCCTCGTCATTCAGCAGCACGAGAACCGTTCCGGACTCTTTGCGTTCTGTCGGTTCGTTAACGGAATATAAAAGAAGCGATTATTCCGACTCTTCACTCACAGTAAACGGCAAAGATTTTTTTAACTACACAGACTATATATCTTTTGCGCTTTGGCTTGTGCCAAACTCAAACAAATTGCTGCGAGTTGCAGACCTCATTCAAACAGAGATGAGATACCGCCAAAAATATGTAAACCGCGAAACGGCAAGCTTTCTTATGCAAAATCAATACACTTATGCAAGGGTTGAAGCAAACGCAAAATTCAATTCCATTTTGCCGATAATTTCTTTAGGCTCAAACAGCAACCTCAACGGAATAGGAATTTCAAGCATAAAATATGTCGGTTATTAAAAGGCAGGAATAAACATGAAAAAAAATAAAGGCGCACTGACAATAGAAGCCTCTGTTGTTTTAACGCTGTTCACTTTCTTTGTGCTTTTCTTTTTGGGATTCGGAAGAGTTTACAGAGCGCAGAGCACAGTCAGCCATGCAACACTGCAAGCGGCAGACGCAATAAGCACAGAATCTTTTTTAAGAGAAAATCTCTCTGCCGATGACGCCGCAAAAGCACTTTTTGTTGCTCAGCATATGCAGGGCGGTGCAACCGTTAACGCAAATCTTTTTAAAAGTCTTCGCGAAATCAGTATTCCGAACCTTGCAAAAGAAAAATTCACCGCGGCAGTTGCAGACAGCAGTGCCTCTGCCAACGATGTGCTTACCGGCTTAGGCGTTAAAGACGGTATTGACGGAGTTGACTTTTCGCTCTCGCGAATAAACTCTGCAACGGACGAAGTGATTTTAAAAGCCACTTATACCGTCAAGCTGCAATTCCCTTTCTTTGGTATAAACGAGTTTGAAATGAGTAAAAGTGCCAAGGTGAAAAATCTCGGCAAGCTTATGTATACCGTTACAGCAACATCGGCAGATGAAAAAATGGGAACCGCAAGCGGCAAAGTTAAGGTAAAGCAAAACGGCAGCACCGTAATCTCTGCATATCCCGAATACGGCTTCAAATTCACTTCATGGAATGACGGCAACACACAAAACCCCAGAAAAATAGAAAATGTTAATTCAAATCTTAGCTTTATTGCAAGCTTTCAGAGAAGCAGCTTTGGCGTAAAGGCTAACATAACGCCGAGCGGTTCGGGCACAGTCTCCGGCACCGGCAGCTATCAGTTGAACCAGGTTGCAACACTGAGAGCGGCCCCCAAAACCGGCTATATGTTTGTCGGCTGGGATAACGACAATGACGGCACTGTGGACTTGACCGATAACACACAGCAGATATTGGTAAAAAGAGATGTGACCGTCACCGCAAAATTCAAGCTCCTGCCAAGGTTTAAAATTCAAATAAATTACGGATCTCAAAATTATTATGCGCAGGGAAGCTCTTACGGTCAATATGATTTAAATCGAAATAGTACCGGAAATGTGCCGTATAACTATGTATCAGAAATGCAGCTTACGGTAGACACCAATATTCCCAATGCAAACATAAAGTGGTCGAGCAGCAACCCGGGCGTAGTTTCGGTAAACTCCGGAGGATATATAAGCGTAAACGGCTCCGCCGGCTCTCTCGACACGGCAGTCATAACCGCAACAACAGAATTTGAGGGAGCGACATATACATCTAAAGTTAATGTCACCGTTGATGTGCTTTGGAAATTGCATGCATATAAACACAGTTCCGGAACGCGATGTTTCTATAAAGAATTTACTGATAACCCCCGAGGCAAGGGGTACACAAATTACGGTATTTGGTCTCACTATTTGCTGCAAAGTGCAAACTGTCAAGATGTAGTTTGTGAAGTTCCAAGAGGAACAATAATAACAAATAAAAATAAAAGTCAATATAACCTTCACCCCGGTTCGGACGGAATATATCAAACCGGTAAAAACTGCGAAAATTTCAGTGGGTATACGATGTGGGAAGGCACTAACGGTGCAGGAAGTCATCAGTATGGCTTCATTTATTTCAGAGACCGCCCGGTAATATATATAGTCGAAATTTTGTAACAAAAATATCATCAACCCGGAAAGGAAAATATTATGAATTTTAATTTTGAAACTCAAGGACCCGTTACATATTTGGTCTGCGAATTAGCTCCGAACGAAGAGCTTGACCCGCTGACTCTCGGTATGCTCACAAACAATCATATAAACGGACTTGCTCCCGTGCTTTACACAGAGCTCAACAGTTCACGCTTTCTCAAATATAATATTTCGGCAAAAATAACCGCAAATCAGTTCTTCAGCGGAACACTTTCAAGGTCACGCGCGCTCAGTGCCTTTTCGGGTATACTCAACGCAATTTGCATTGCCGATGATTATATGATAGACCACTCATGCTTTGTTATAGACCCCGAGCATATCTTTATAAACGTTTCAAGCTGTGAGGTTGCTTTGATATGCGTACCCGTAGTTGTAAAAAAAGATTTTAACAAAGAGCTTATTTCATTCTTTAAAAATCTTATTAACGGCAACAGTCTTGATAAATCGCAAAGCGATGACTATGTTATTAAAATTTTAAATTATATAAATGAACCGTCATCATTTAATGTTTACGGACTTAAAAATGTTGTTGAAACGCTTGCCAACGCTCAACCTGCCGGCATTGCAGGCAGATTTACGGGTTCTGCACCGCAAAACCAAAATAGGAATCAAGTTAAAGATTTTGATGCAACAATTTCGGTTAATGACGCCCCTATGCTGTTTGGCGGCAACCAGGCTGTCAATCAGCCCTTAAATCACCCTGTCAATAATTTTGGCGGAGTTCCGCTTTCTCAGCCTGTGAATACCCCGCCGGTTGCTCCTGTTAAAGAAACCGGCAGCAAGTCAAATTCGCTTTTTGGCAAATCAAAACCAAAGCATGAAAATAAGACTCAACCAAAACCTGCGCCAACACCAATACCGAATGGCGCAAATGTTCCCAGCAGACCGCCTATACCGAATGGAATGAACATTCCCGGCAAGCAGCCTATGCCGAACGGAATGAACATTCCCGGCAAGCAGCCTATGCCGAACGGAATGAACATTCCCGGTAAGCAGCCTATGCCGAACGGAATGAACATTCCCGGCAGGCCGCCTATACCGAACGGAATGAATATCCCTGGCAAGCAGCCTGTGCCAAGCGGCGGTCAAAACAGCAAACCTAAAAAAGAGAAAAAGTCTATTTTCTCACTTTTTGGGGGCAAAAAAGAGAAGAAGCACAATAAAAAAGAAACTAAAAATCCTGCTCAAATGCCTGGAATGCAAAATCCGCCTGCGAACCAAGGTGCTTTTCAAAATCAAATTCAGCCGCTTCAGATAAAACCGATAAATCCGTATGGTGTTGTACCACCCGGAAACAGACAGGCTGTTCCTGTTGTTGCTCTGCAAAATCAGTTTAACGAAACAACTGTTCTTGATAACAGCATTGGTGAAACTACGGTGTTAGGCACTAACCCGGCGCCGGGAGAACCTTATATAACGCGCATTAAAAACGGTGAAATAACAGTTATAAACAAGCCGGTTTTCAGAATAGGCAAAGAAAAAAGCTATGTTGATTACTTTGTTTCAGACAATACCGCTATCAGCAGAAGCCATGCCAACATCATAACCGATAACGGCTCTTATTATATTGAAGATACAAATTCGACCAATCATACATATGTAAACGGCGCAATGGTAAACGGCAACCAGCGTGTGAAACTTGCAAATGAGGACAGTATTCGTCTTGCAAACGAAGAGTTTAAATTCTATTGCTGAGCAAAAGAAGGTGTAACACAAATGAATTTCATTATTACTGCAAGCACCGATGTTGGGCTGTACAAAGACACAAATCAAGACAGTTTAACTGTTAAAACTCTGACTACACCCTACGGTCCAATGGCTTTTGCCTTGCTTTGTGACGGCATGGGCGGACTCTCGAGCGGAGAAATTGCCAGCGCAAGTATTATTTATGCTTTTAATAAATGGATAAATAATGATTTGCAGGCTCTATGCACAAACGGGTTTTCGTGGCAAGTTGTTTATGAGCAATGGTACAGTCTTGTGCTGCAAATGAATGAAAGAATTAAGGAATTCGGTAACAGCTACGGTATTAAGCTCGGTACGACGATAACGGCAATGCTGATAACTCAAAATGAATATTTTGTTTTGAATGTCGGTGATACAAGAGCATATGAAATAACTGCAGATTCCATCACTCAGCTAACGCAAGATCAAACTGTTATCTCAAGGGAACTCGCTCTCGGCAGAATTACACCGGAACAGGCTCGTACAGACCCGAGAAAGAGTATACTGCTCCAATGCTGTGGGGCTTCACCGGTTGTAGAGCCCGAGATCCTTTATGGAAATGTAAACAATAATGCTGTTTATATGCTCTGCTCGGATGGCTTCAGGCACGAAATTACTCCGCAGGAGATACAGTATATTTTCAGTCCGGATTATTTAACAGACGAAACAACTATGCAGCAATGCGCCGAATATCTTATAGACGTTAATAAGCAGCGCAATGAAAGCGATAATATTTCGGTAATTTTAATCAGAACATACTAAAGGAGAATTTTTATGTCACAGCTGATAATGAAAATATTGGTTTATTCATTTTTGGCAGCAGATGTTTTCGTATTCGGCTTTTCTGTATTCAGCGTCTTGCGTAACGCACTCTCAAGAGAGTTTGATGAAGATGACCGCCGAATAAATTCGGAATCATTTTTTATTGAGCGCGATATCACTTTCACCGATGCACAAGGATACATAGAATAAGTGCAGTTTTTACATTTAAAAGTCTATTTATGATGTTTTAAAACACTTTTTGCTCTTTTATGAAATAATTGCTGTAAAAGGATTGGGAATAAAGCTTATGATAGTTAATTTAATTAAATCAAAAAAATTATACAGTCTTACACTTCCAAACAAAATAAAAGGGCAATATTGGCTGAGTGACAATGATAACTTCGGTAAGCCAAGAAATCTATTAAGCATTGAAGCTGTAAACAATAATTGGGTTATTAAAAGCAGCGAACTTATTTCTATTTTAAACTCATCAGGCGAAAAGCTTAGCGAAAAAGCTCTCGGTTCGGCCGAGATTTTATACATAAAAATATCAGATTGTAACGACAGAGCTATTCTGGCAACCGAAGATATAGATGTCAGCCGTCAAATTTTAACTAAAGTTATTGTCGATTCACCCGAAACTTTTGAAATCGGCAGAATGCCCAATAATCATATATCTTTCAACAATCATTTTGTTTCAAGTCATCATGCAAAATTGTGTTATAACGGTCAAAATTGGTCTGTTATTGATATGGGCAGCACAAACGGTGTTTTTGTAAACGGATTCAGAGTAGATTCTCAGGATTTAGATGTCGGTGATTTGATATATATTGTCGGGCTGAAAATTATTATCGGATCAGATTTTTTTGCTATAAACAATCCTGATAATCAAGTGAGAATAAACTCAGACTATGTTTCTGAATACCTTTCTCCGAATTTCATTCCGTCAGCAAAGGAATATAACATTCAAACACCGCAATATTTCTTTCGATCCCCAAGATTTCACCGCGAAGTGGAACACTTGGATATGTCAATAGACCCTCCGCCGCAAAGGGAAAAAGTTGAAACAGTTCCATTGGCTTTAATGCTGGGACCTTCTCTTACAATGGGCATGGCGTCTTTAAGCACAGGAATTTTATCGATGACAAACGCTATCGTTGATGACAAACCGATAACAAGTGTCCTGCCAACTCTAACGATGTCTTTTAGTATGCTTTGCGGCACAGTTTTATGGCCGATTCTTACTAAACGTTACGAAAAGAAACTTAAGGTTAAAACCGAAGGAAAAAGACAGAGCAAATATCTGGCCTATCTTGATGAAATCAGAGATAATATTCGCCGAAAAAGCAAAGAGCAAAGTGAAATTTTAAACGGAAATTTGATTGAACTTTCCGAATGTATAAACAGGATTGCGGATTCTGATTCCAAGCTGTGGGAGCGAGTTATAGGTCAATCGGACTTTCTTAAACTTCGTCTTGGTCTCGGCACACTACCCTTGGACGCAGAAATAAAATATCCCGAAAAAAGATTTTCTCTTGAAGATGATAATTTGCAGGATGCCATGCTTTCGCTTGGTGCTGAACCTAAGCAGCTGATAAATGTTCCAATAGGAATTTCTTTAACGCAAGATAATTTTATGGGAATTTTTGGCAGTTACGGTCAGTCGGTTAACACTTTAAAATCTCTTATCTTGCAAATGATTGCACTTCACAGCTATGACGAGCTAAAAATTATGCTCATTACAGATAGCGAAACAAAAAGTGAGTGGGAATTTGTAAAGTGGATACCGCATTTTTGGGATAACAATAAAAAAATACGATTTTTCGCCACCAATTCCGACGAAATTAAAGAGTTATCATCTTACGTAGAAAAAAATATTTTGATTCGAGAAGATGATGAAAACCAAAACTATTATGACAATATACCGTACTATGTAATTATAAATACAAGTAACACACTTTTTCAAAAAAGTGATTCATTTAGGCAATTATTGTCATGTCAAAACAATTGCGGATTCAGCATCATCTTTTTAACAGAAGAACTTAAGGATTTGCCCAAGGAAACCAAACTTGTTGTATGGGCAAACGGACAAGACTCGCAATTGTTTGATAAAGATGATACCAGCGGCAAAAAAACAAGATTTGCCACTGAAGCAATCAATGAACGCATACTCGACGGTATTGCCGAAGATATAGCAAACATTGAGCTTGACTTGAGCGATCAAAGATATTCTTTGCCCGACATGATAACATTTTTAGAGATGTTCCATGTAAGTAAAATTGAACATTTAAACATCTTAACAAGATGGAAAGAAAACAATCCGACAATTTCTTTGCAAGCACCCGTAGGCGTAGATACTCAAGGTGATCTTTTTTATCTTGATCTTCATGAAAAATATCACGGCCCTCACGGTCTCGTTGCCGGTATGACCGGATCGGGTAAATCCGAGTTTATAATAACATACATTCTATCTCTTGCGGTCAACTATCATCCGGATGAAGTGTCGTTTATTTTGATAGACTATAAAGGCGGCGGTCTCACAGGAGCTTTTGAAGATTCAGACAGAGGAGTGCATCTTCCCCACCTTGCCGGTACTATTACAAACCTTGACGGTGCAGCTATACAAAGGTCGCTGATTTCTATTCAGAGTGAACTTAGAAGAAGGCAAGCGGTTTTTAACGAAGCAAGAAAAATTTCAAATGAAGGCACAATGGATATATATAAATACCAACAGCTTTACAGAGATAAAATTGTGTCTGAACCAATTCCGCATCTTTTTATCATCTCAGATGAGTTTGCAGAATTAAAAACACAGCAACCTGAATTTATGGAACAGCTTATCAGCACTGCGCGAATAGGACGAAGTCTCGGCGTTCATCTTATATTGGCAACGCAAAAGCCAAGCGGAGTTGTTGATGATCAAATCTGGAGCAACAGCAAATTCAGAGTTTGCCTTAAGGTACAGGATAAACAAGACAGCCAAGATATGATTAAAAGACCTGACGCTGCCGAAATATCTCAGACAGGTCGCTTCTATTTGCAGGTAGGATTTAACGAATTCTTTGCACTCGGTCAGTCGGCTTGGTGCGGTGCAGAATATATTCCAACCGACAAGGTTGAAAAAAATGTTGATAACAGCATACAAATAATAGATAATCTCGGCAGAACTATTGTTAATGCAAAACCTGCAAAAAGGCAAGAAAAATCCGGCAGCAAGATAAAACAAATCGTATCTGTCGTTAAATATCTGTCTGACCTTGCCGTAGAGGAAAACATATCTGTCAGACCGCTTTGGTTAGATCCTATACCGGAGTATATATATCTTGAAGATATTGAGAGAAAATACGGTATAGTTTCTTCCGGCACATATTTGAATCCCGTGGTCGGAGAATACGATGATCCGTTTAACCAAAAACAAGGTGTGCTTACCGTTCCGCTTTCGTCAGACGGCAACTGCTTGGTTTACGGTGCAACGGGCAACGGTAAAACTACTTTTCTTACTACACTTTGTTATTCGCTTATCAAAAACCACAGCGCAAAAGAACTTAATCTTTATATTATGGACTTCGGTTCGGAAACGCTGAAATCTTTTGAAAAAGCACCCCAAGTGGGCGGTGTAGTAATTTCGAGTGATGAAGAAAAAACAATCAATCTCATCAAGCTGCTTATGAAAGAGATTGATTACAGAAAAAAATTGTTTTCAGAATTCGGCGGAGATTATGCAAGCTATTGCAAAAATTCCAAAAAAGTTATACCGAACATCGTGGTTGTAATAAACAACTTTGCCGGATTTGAGGAGCAATACGAAAACCTTTACGACAAGTTGGTTCAACTCACTCGCGATGGTGTTAAGTATGGTATTTATTTCGTAATGTCTTCAAGCAGCCCGAGCGGAGTAAGATACAGACTTGCTCAAAACTTTAAAACAGTTTTAACAATGCAGCTTAATGATCCGAATGATTATTTGGTTCTTGTCGGCAGAACAGAGGGACTTATTCCGACTAAATATAAAGGCCGCGGTCTTGTAAATATGGGCAAGGTTTATGAGTTCCAGACAGCATACTGCCAAAAGACAGATGATATTTCGGAATTTATCAGAAACTATTGTGTATCTATTTGCAAAAAAGGAAAGACTTTTGCCAAAAAGATTCCTGTTTTACCTGAAATCGTCAGCTATGAATATATTAGCGATTCAATCACAGATTTTGCAAGTGTACCGATAGGTGTCGGCAAAAAAGACCTTGAGATAGCTTCTGTTAACATGACTAACCGTCTTATCATGCAGGTTATGTCTATTGAAGCTTATCAATGTGCGGCATTTGCAGAGGGTCTTATAAAAGTGTTGTCTGCTATGGCAGCAACAGACGTTATTGATATAGAGCAAGTTCTCTCTGCCAATATGGATAAAAATGTAAGTGTTATAAACAGCAATGATTTAGAAAGCTTTACCGTTGATTTATTTAATGACATGGTTAAGAGAAACAATACTTACAAATCGGCAGGTATGACTTTATCATCGCTCAATGAATTTAAAGACAGAGCTGTTGTAATAATCGGCATGTCAAAACTCTTTGAACGTCTTAGCTCCGATGGCAAAGATAAGCTCAAAGCCCTTTTAGAAAAAGGCGAAGCAATATACAAAATACACTTTTTCATTTTTGATGCCGTATCAAGCTTTAGCACATTCAATTATGATAATTGGTATAAGCGCCACTTAAGCGGAGCAGAAGGTCTGTATATAGGCGACGGTCTCACAGACCAGTATGTTCTTAAGCCTAACAAGATTACTCGTGACCTTTACGAAGAAATCGGCGACGAATACGGATACATACTTTCAAGAAGCCGACCGAATCTTATAAAGCTTCTCTCCCCGCTTTCGGACGAAGGGTGATGGACATGGATAAAATTTTAGTAGAAGTTTATGTGCCGATACTCGGCAAAGCGTTTGATGTTTTTATTCCGCAAACACTTCAGATTTATGAAATTTTAAAGCTTTTGAACAAAGCAATTTCCGATATGTCTGACGGACTTTATATGTCAAACGAAAACACGGTAATATGCAACCGTCAAAACGGTTCTATATTAAATATTAATTTATCGGCTTATGAGTTAGGGCTGCACAACGGCTCCAAGCTGATGTTAATATAATTTTAGGAGGTATAATAAAATGGCAACTGTAATAAGAGTTACACCTGAGGCGCTCGACAGTGCAGCTGGTAACATTGAATCAATAGCTGATGATTATAAAACCCAATATGAAAGTTTTTATACACTGATTGGTGAGCTTAATCATACATTCACCGGAGAAGCTTATGATGCATTTAAACAAAAGGTTGAAGAGTTCAAAGACGATTTTGGTAAAATGTGGACAGAAATGAATGAGTACAGCACATTCCTTAGAAACAGCGCAACAGCATATCGCAACACACAGGAAGATGCCAAGACCCGCGCTCAGAATCTTAAAGGCAATTATAACGGTTAATAAAGGAGGGAATAATTATGGCAGAAATGAAAATTACTATCGAGCAGTTAACGGATACTGCCAGCAAAATCAGAACAATCAACGAAACGCTCAAGGAATTACTCCAGAACTTTTCTAAGAGCGTAACAGATCTCCAGAACACTTGGGAAAGTGATGCAGGCACGCACACCAAAACCGCAATAGATAATCTTAAACCCAGATTTGAAGATTATTATAATGTTCTTGCATCATACGCACAACATCTTGATGATACTGCTGAAAGCTTTAAGACAAACGAGGGAACTCTTTCAAAAAATGCAGACAATATGGCTGCATTCAGCTGATTGTTTTGCCCAAAAATAAAAGCAAGCGTGCAGCCCGCTTGCTTTTTTGTGAAAAATAAAATTGAGGGATTACATATGAAGAATTTTAAAAAGATTATTTCTTTACTGCTTATTTGCACTTTGATTTTCGGCATGGCGTCTGTTTTCAGCTCATGCGGTTCAGGCTCGAAAGAGCAATTATCTGTCGGCGAGTATTTAGCCGAGCTCACAGAAAAATTCGGTATGAAATCATATAAATCAGAAAAACCTTATGTGAAAAATATTACAAAAAGCGATCCCTATTTTGCACAGGTTCAAATGGCTTATGAATGGAACATAATAGATGATTCCAATCTTGATTTATCGCAAACAGTTTCTAAAGGTTTTGTTGCCAACACGCTCGTTAAGGCGGTTGGTTTTGAAGATGTAACAGACAAAAGTTACGCAGAAATCGCAAGCTTTGCTTCGCTCAACGGCTACACATCATTTAAATGCCATGACGAGAAAGATTGCGAAAGAGAAGTTAGCAAAAAAGAAGCCGAAGAGTCACTTGACAAGGCTTTTAACATATGGGCAAACAAAGATATGGGCGACCCCTATTCGGAAACAACATGGGGCGAAGGCGTTGCCGACCTCACAACACTCAAAAGCAATGATTATATTCCGGGCAGCAACGGCACAGTCAGCATATCCAAGGACGCCATCAAAAGCATAACCGGCAAAGATTCTTTGTCTGAGGGCGATATTTATGTTATGCCCGAAACAAAAACTCAAACCCAAACGCCCTATAAGGTCGGCAGTGTCAAAGATGTCGGCGATTATCTTGTAATCAACAACACAGAAGATACAAATATAGTCGACGAAGCAAAGCCTGAGATTAAATCCAAGGGTAAAATTGACGTTGATTTTGACAACGCAATAATAACAGACGGTGCGGGCAATGTTGTCAGCGACCCGACCAAAGCACAAAACGTCAGCACTTATTCCGCACCAAAAGTCGGTTATCTCGGCAGCGACTGCGAAAATAGCGGCACACAAACCGTAGGTAAAGACGGAGAACATAGCTTTAATTTTGAAACAAACGGATTAACAATATCCGGCTCTGCAAGCAAAGACAAAATATCTTTCAGCTTCAACGGAAGCATCTACAGCTCAAACAACACCTCTATATCGGTTAACAGCTCATATTCTGTTACGGATATTTATTGTGACCACGATGTTGACTACGGCCCTATTAAGGGTCTTAAAAAAGCCTATATAAATTTGCACTATAAAACAACCGAAACAAGCGGAATAGCTTTTGAGAGCAAAAAAGAAGGCGTCTTTGCACCCGAGCACACAAACGGCAACGGCAAATTCCCTTCAAATTTTAAAAGGGCAATTCTTAAAGATTCAGATGCCAAAGGCGCTAAATCAATAAAGGTATGCGATGTTGAGGTTCTCGGCACACCGATATTAAACCTTAGATTGGTCGTAAAGCTTGAGGTTAGCGTAAGCGGTAAAGTTACACTCACGGTAACAACAAAAAACGGCAAGGGAATTGACTACCAGAACGGCTCTGTCAGATTTATAAACGACAAAGAAGAAGACAGCAAGCTGGAAGCCTCCGGTAGACTTGAATTCGGTCTCGGAATCGGATTTGACGTTTGTGCTGCCGGCAAATGGGTCAGAATTGTCGGTGCCGAGGTTAAATTCATCATAGGCGCAAAAGCCGATTTAACGGCTTATCTGACCGATTCGCACGGAGGACTTATTGATTCGCTGGATATAGGCGAAGGCTCGGCAGATGTTTTAGATACCGCGGGTAAAGACTTTGACGGAGTAAAATACCAAGATAAGGATGCCGGAGAAGTCACTCTAAAATTTGAAAGCTGTGCAGATATAACAACATATTGGAAAATAGAGTTCCAAATAAATAACGATACTATTGTCGGAAAAGCAATAACCGACAAATGCCACGCCGAATGGGGCGGAGAAAACGACGGCAGAATAGATGCTCTTTGTTTCCATTTTGAAGACGGCAAACGCGTAGGTTCGTGCACACGCAAACACGGCGAAAAATCTACCACCGCAGCAAAAGAAGACGAAACAACGGTAGATGAAAACTCATATCTTCTTGCAATAGATAGGTATTCCGTAACTGTAAGACCCGGTCAAAAATCAAAGATAAATATTGAGGATATTCCGGACGGGTATGATTCAAGCAAGATTATTTTTGAATCAAGCAACAGCAAAATTGCAACTGTTGACAATTCGGGTAATGTTACAGGCATAGCAGACGGCACCGCTGTTATTACCGTAAAAACCTCTGATAATAAGTTTAGCGTTAAATGTACCGTTCTTGTTTCAAACACTTCAAACGGCGGCGGCGGATTCAGGTAAACCGCCTAGGCAAATGACTAAATTTTAAAAACAAAAACTTAGTTCGGGAGATTGTTAAAATGGCTATGAATGTCTCACTGGCAACAAACCAGTCTAATGCTTTAAAATCATATATATCAAAACTTCAAAGTGCCAAAAGACGGCTTGAAGCATACAAAAGAGCACTCTGTGCAAATTGGCAGAGTAATGAAGTAACATATATTTCTCAAAGCATTGACAAAGCAATCTCCCGAATCAACGGAATTATTTCAGAGATAACCTCTGTAAGTCAGGACGTTAAGAACACAGCCATCTCCATTCGCAATGAAGAAATACGTCGCATAAATGCCGCCAAAAATGCTCTCAATAACGCTCGAAACACTTTAAACAATTTGAGCCGAAATAAAGCACAGCTTGTTCGACAGCTAAATATTATTACTGACGACTCCGAAAGAATAAAAGTTATTAAGATGATCAATGAGTATGATAAAAGCATCAGGAATGCAAAAAATTATTATCAAAGATGCTTAGTTGAATACAACAACGCAAAAAGGTAGGTCATTATGAACGAAGGCAAGATTACAAAGAAAGGTCAATCAACACAGTTTGTGATCAAAAGCCAAAAAGGTCAACAGCTGAACTATAACGAAGTTTATGCTATATGTAATAACGAAATAGACGGACTTATGCGTTTTGATGTTCAGAAAAAGAAAGATAAGTTTAAACTCATTTTTGACTTTACGGGATATATGACCCTCAAAGGTTTTTTGAGAACACCTTTAAATAAACAATCTTTCTGCTTTTTATTAAGAAGTATTCTCTCTAATTTAAAAGAGTTGCAAAGGAATTATTTTAATATTCAATATGTGTTAATGGATATTAACAGGGTGATGATAAATCCGTCAACAAAAAAAGTGTATTTTATTTATGTGCCTATTCAGTCATTTGATTCCGGAGGCTCACTCAAAGAATTGCTTTTAGGCATCGTTCAAAACGGCAGCTTTACAAGCGGTGAGGATACATCATATATCAGAGAATATATGCAAATTTTAAACACAGGAATAAATTTTTCTGTGTTTGAGCTTGAAGAGTACATAAATTCTATTTCAAGCACTAACAGCAATCAAACGAATATATGCCCGAAATGCGGAAATAAAATTCCTTTCGGTTATAAATACTGTATGGACTGCGGTTCAAAAAAGCTTATAAATAATAATATAGTAAAAAAAGAAACACCAAAAAATAAGATTGATGCTTTTAATATAACCAAGGATTATAACACCGCTTGTTACGCATTTCTTGTTAGGAAAAAAACCGGTGAACAGATTTTTTTATCAAACATTCCATTTAGGTTAGGAAAAGATTCCGCTAATAACGATTATTGCATTACCGACAACAAGGCAATTAGCCGAAGTCACGCTAAAATAACATTTTCAGACGGGCATTATTATATACGCGACAACAATTCAACAAATAAAACATATGTAAACGGAGCATCAATTCAGCCATTTACCGATTATGAAATTCTTTCAGACTGTAAAATCCGTTTAGCTAACGAGGATTTTATTTTTTATACGAATTAAAATATAAGCACTGTGCAGGAGGATTAGCATGTCAATATTTCCGGGTGAAATAATAATTATTATAATATCATCTTTAAGTTTGACCGTATCATCTATGACATTACTTTTATTTATAAAAAACAATAAAAAGAGTAATTATGAAGATAGCTTTACAAATAATTATCAAGATAATCAGTTCTATAACTTAGGCTCACAAAACAGTCAGCAAGCATATGATAACGGAACCGGAAATATTGTTTTTTGCAAAAAGTGTTTTAATCAATTTGATGCTTCGCAAAGAGTGTGTCCATATTGCGGCACACCAAGATAAAAGTAAGGGACGTGATTCCTGTTGGGCACAACAAAAATAAATGTTTCAAAAGTAATTTCTCTAAGCCGAGAGTTAAATTCCATCAAAGGTGAAATAACATCTGTGAGAAATTCTACTTCAAGATTGCAAGGACAAATAGATTATGAAATAAGATGCAAAAACAATATTGACGGCAGAATCAGCAATATTTGTCACAATCTTTCAACTCTTGAAAATCAACTTGTCGCCATTAGAGCTACAGTAGAAAAATGTGCAACAGATTACCAAAACACCGATAATAAAATTAGGCTAAAAGCTTCAAAGGTCGAAGATTTTTTTGTTCCTGCTCCGACTCATAATAAAGCAACTTTAAGCAAAAAAAATAAATATTTAGATGAGTTTGATTCTGATGACAGAAGTTGGTTTGCAAAATTTATTAACAATGACCTTAAAAAAGAGGGTTCTAAATATTTCGCCGAAGCCTCTAAAGCCGGTAAGTTTTTAGGAATCAGTTCTGCCGGCACTGCATCAGGTTCATTCTTGTATTGGAAGACAGATATAAAAAATAAAGCCTCTCTTGGCTTTAAAGACGGAAAGTGGGACATCAGGTCATTCGGTTTAAGCACAAAAGCTTCGGCGACCGGCGCATTAGCCAGAGGTGAAGTAAAAGGGAACTGGGGTCTTGCTAACGGAAAAGCATCCGGAGAATTTTTAACAGGTACTATATCAGGAGAATCAAAAGCAACCCTATGGGACGACGGCAAATTTAATCCGTCTCTTATGATGAAAGCAAAGGCAGAGGCCTCTGCTCTGCATGGTGATGCAGAAGGCGGAATCGGAAACAATCAATACGGGGTAAAAGCAAAGGCTTCCGGAGATTTACTTTATGCCGAAGCCGAAGCCGAAGGCGGAATAGGATATATCGGAAAAGATAAAAACGGTAAAGATACATACGGAGCTAGCGGAAAACTCGGCGCAATGGCCGGCGTAGCTAAAGGCGAAATAACAGGCGAGGCTACTTTATTCGGTGTTGATATTGATGTTACTACAAAAGGACATGCAGCTAGTGTTGGAGCCGAAATTGGCGGTAAAATATCAACAAACGGTGCAAAAGCAAAGCTTGACGGTGCTTTTGGTCTTGGAGCCGGTATTGAAGTCTCTATAGATTGGACAGATGCAAAATGGGTTGGCGATTCTGTTGATAAGATTATTGACTGGACCGGTGATGCTATCAAAAAAAGCGCTAATGCAGTTTTTGATAAAAGTTTAGAGTATATCGGTGATGCCGTTAATGTAAAAAACAATATAGAACATTTTTTAAACAAATAGCTAATGAGGCACAATTATGGTAAAATACATTTTCAGAGCATTTGTATTTGTATGTTTAATTTTGATTATTGTTACAGTAATTTTAGTGGTAAGCGCCATCAAAAAAACTGAAAATTATTTGTCTTCTACCGGAAGTATAATTGGTTTTCACGAATCATCAAATGCTGCAAGTGTTGATTCATATAACGAAAAAAATATAGCACCTATAATATCTTTTAATGCAAATGGTCAAACCTATGAGGTTTTAGGCAATTTTTGTTCGACATCTATGAAAATAGGTGATAAAATAGATATATTATATGATGCATCAAATCCAAATAAAGCCGTAATCAAAAAGGGGCTTTTCCTTGCTCCTATTATTACCGGATCATTGGCATTATTATTTGGATTTTTAGCAATTGTATATATTTTTGTGCGGCACAAAGGCATTATCAACATTTAAAAATTTTTAATGGGAGAGAAAGAAATGAAATCATTGTTACCGATAGGAAGTGTAGTTTTACTTAACGGTGGGCAAAAAAGACTTATGATATGCGGCAGAGTACAAACTGATGTGGAAACTAATACTACATATGATTATTCAGCTTGCTATTATCCGGACGGTATAATTAATTCTAAAGAATTATTTTTATTTAATAATGAAAATATACAGAAAATTTTCTTTATTGGTTTTCAGGATGGCGAAGAACTTTTATTCAGAGAGTTTTTGGATAGCGAAATAAACTCGAAAGAGTAATAATAAAGAACTTTTTGCACTTGTCTCCTTTCAAAAAAATTGCTATTATGAACAAATAAGCTATTTTGAAAGGAAGCAAGTAAAATGCAGGACGTTTATTTATCTAAAGAATACCATACCAAAAATCTTTTTAAAGAAAAAGGCAGCTATAAAACCAAATCGTTAAAAAAATCAAGGAATAACGATTGCATAAAAAATCACTCAAAATCTATTTGCAAAATAAGATTAGTACCTACTTTGAATTTTTTTGTTAACAAATGGTTGGAGAGTGTGCAGCCAACAATTAGGCCTCAAACCTACTCTTGCTATCAATCAGCTTTTTTGAATCATATAAAAACATCTATCGGTAAAACGAAGATAAGCAAAATAAACTCAGAAAATATAAACAATTTTCTTAAATTTAAGGCTACCACCGGAAAGTTAGATAATTCCGGTGGGCTTTCGGCTAATTATTTAAAACTGATAATTTATGTCATTAAAGCGTCAATAAGATTTGCACAGACAAATGGATATTATGTTGAACCTTTAACCAAAATTGTTATTCCCGCCTCAACTAAAAAGTCAATTTCGGTTTTTACCAATAAAGAAATCAAAATACTTGAATTATATTTGATCAATAATTTAGACAAGTATAAACTCGGTGTGCTTTTAACATTAAATACAGGACTACGCCTCGGAGAAATTTGCGGCCTCAAATGGTCAGACTTTGATTTTAAACAAGAGAGTTTTACTGTTCAGAGAACAATTCAAAGAATAAAAAGCGAAAAAAGTTCAAATATTTCTCAGCTAATTGCAAACACACCCAAAACAAACAATTCTATGCGAATTATTCCAATTCCGAGTTTTCTTTTAAAAATTTTAGAAGATTATAGTAACAAAAGCACCGATGATTTTATATTTAAAGGTCGTAACCACGATTTTATTGATCCGAGAACGTACCAATATAAATTTAAGAGCTATTTAGAATCCTGCAATTTGCCACAAAAAAATTTTCATGCGTTAAGGCATACTTTTGCAACAAGATGTATGGAAGCCGGTGTAGATCCAAAGATCTTAAGTGAAATATTAGGACATTCAAATATAAGTACAACTATGAATATATATGTCCACCCAACATTTGAAAAGAAAAAAAGCCAAATTGAATTAATGTTGAATTACTACAGAAATTAAGTTTTGACATTGCTTGCAAATTATTGACAAATAAATTATAAATGTGATAAAATATAAGCCACTTTATTTTAGACTTTTCTGAAAATAATATATTTTACGAAGAAAGTAGTGGTTTGTCAACATTTTTCTGCATTTTCTAAATAATGTATTGCGTAAACACAATTCTCACTCAATAAATAAAAATCAGATAATAAAAATATAAAGTTACTCAAACTTTATGTTTAAAGAGCTATAATCCATACCGAAAAATCATCACAATTATTATATTCTTATAATTAGACTAAAGTTAAACGGCTTGGTATCTGCCACGCACAGATGCCAAGCCGTTTTATTTGTTCAATGCTTTTCTTTTTTGATTTATAAAATTTTTTCCATACCGATTTTTTGAACTCTGAGCCCGATTTTTTCATAGAACTTAACCGCGCCGGGGTTATCTGCCCAAACATTCAGAGTGACGTTATAAAATCCGTTTTGCTTTGCATAAGAGAGCACATACTCATAAAGAGCGGTACCGATGTGCCTGCCGCGCACGTTTTCGTCAACGCACAAATCGTCGATATAAAGCGTCTTAATATCTGTGAGGTTATTGTCGTTCACAAACTGCTTGAATATGCAAAAAGCATAGCCCACAACCTCGCCGTTTATACAGGCGACAAAAACCGGGGTTTTATCGTTTTGAAAAATCTCTTTAAGTTCGGCGTCGGTGTATTTTTTTGCGCCCGGCTTAAAAAGGTCGGGTCTTGCGTCGCTGTGCACCTTGTTGACCTGAAAAAGAAGCTCGTCGACCTTTTGCAAATCCTTCTCTTCTGCGCGCCTGATTACTATATCGCTCATAAAGTCGCCTCGCAAATCTCTGTATAAATGAAAACAGCCGCCCTATTGGACGACTGAATTCGGTGATGTTGGCGTCTTCCTATTTTCCCGGGCGGCCTCCCGCCAAGTATCTTCGGCACCAATGAGCTTAACTACCGTGTTCGGGATGGGAACGGGTGGACCCTCATCGTCATTAACACCAACTATACGGAACGGATTGCCGTTCCGTTTGAGTACTCGACTAATATATCACAAATGTTACAGCTTGTCAACACTTTTTTAAAACTTTTTTTATTTTTTTAAAACTTTTACTATCTCGCCCACATATGTGGTGTGAAAATCATTCGCCTTGTAGCAATCCATAATGGATTTATCCAAAAATCCGTTCGGGTCCATATCCTGCTTTGCGATTTTTTTGCAGATTATTGTGAGCTTTGCCTGCTCAAAATATGTGGCGTCGCCGTCAAAAGCAGGGGTTAAACCCGTTGCCTGCGCTTTGTCGGTGTCTCTGCCGGAGGTTTTGCCGCAAAGGCGCAGTGCGCTTTTATGCTCTTCACCGAAGAAGCAGAGAGAAAAATAATCGTTTTTCTCCATAAATTCTTTGGTGTATCTTTGAGGGCGGACAAAAACAAACGTGACATCCTTGCCCCAAAGCTCGCCCACACCGCCCCAACTGACGGTCATGGTGTTCCATGCGCCTTCGCCGCCTGCAGTGAGCAGTGCCCACTCGTCTGCCAAAAGCTTTACGGGGCTTTCGCCGATTTCTCTTATGTTAATTTCTTTCATAGCTTTGCTCCTTTTTGATTTTTAGAATATTATATGCCGCTTATCAAAAAGTAATAACGCTTATTTGCCTGCCGAGTAGTTCGGAGCTTCTTTTGTAATGAATACGTCATGCGGATGGCTCTCTATAAGACCTGCGTTGGTAATGCGTATGAACTGAGCTTTTTCTTTAAGCTCCTCAATATTGTGACAGCCGCAATAGCCCATACCCGAGCGAAGACCGCCCATCATCTGGAAGATTGTATCCGAAAGAGGTCCCTTATAAGGTACACGACCCTCAACGCCTTCGGGAACAAGCTTTTTGTTGTCCTCTTGGAAATATCTGTCTTTGCTGCCGTTTGCCATTGCGCCGAGCGAGCCCATTCCGCGATAGACCTTAAAACGTCTGCCCTGGAAGATTTCAAACTCGCCGGGTGCCTCGTCACAGCCTGCAACAAGCGAGCCGACCATTATTGCGCTTGCGCCTGCGGCAATGGCTTTTACAATTTCACCGGAGTATTTGATGCCGCCGTCTGCAATAACCGCAATGCCGTGCTTTGCGGCTTCGTTTGCGGAGTCATAAACCGCCGTAATCTGCGGAACGCCGATACCTGCGACAACACGTGTAGTACAAATTGAGCCGGGGCCTATACCGACCTTTACGCAGTCTGCGCCGGCATCTATAAGAGCCTTGGTGCCCTCTGCCGTTGCAACGTTGCCGGCGATAAGAGAAATATTCGGGAACGCCGCCTTAACCTTGCTGACGGATTTGAGAATATTTGCGCTGTGACCGTGTGCGGAGTCAAGAACAAATGCGTCAACGCCGGCTTCTGCAAGAGCCGCGGCTCTGTCAAGAACATCGCTTGTTGCGCCGATAGCCGCCGCGCAAATAAGTCTGCCCATAGAGTCTCTTGCCGAGTTGGGGTACTGAACGCTCTTTTCTATATCTTTTATTGTAATAAGACCTCTGAGGTAGCCGTTCTCGTCAACAAGAGGGAGCTTTTCTATTCTGTGCTTCATAAGAATTTGCTTTGCCTGCTCAAGCGTTGTGCCGACGGGAGCGGTGACGAGGTTGTCCTTTGTCATAACATCTTTGATTTTGATGTTAAAATCTGTCATAAAGCGCATATCGCGGTTTGTGAGTATGCCGACAAGCTTGCCGTCATCGTCGCAAATGGGCACACCCGAGATTTTATATTTGTGGCAAAGAGCCTCTGCGTCATAAGCATAGTGCTCGGGAGTGAGGCAGAACGGAGTGGAAATAACGCCGTTTTCAGATCTTTTAACCTTGTCAACCTCTATTGCCTGGTTTTCGATAGACATGTTTTTGTGAATAACGCCGATGCCGCCCTCACGAGCTATGGCTATTGCCATGCGGGATTCGGTAACCGTATCCATGGCGGCCGTCATAACGGGTGTGTTGAGCTTAATCGTTTTTGTAAGAGACGTTGTAAGGTCAATATCTTTGGGCAGTACGTCCGATTCCGCGGGAATCAAAAGCACGTCGTCAAAAGTGAGACCTTCTTTAACAAATTTTTCCATAAAACGGTTCCTCCTTAGTTGGGCTGAAAGTTCAGACCTTATTATTTTTAAAATTATCTAATTATACACCATATTATATTTTGCCGCAACCATATTTTTTGGCTTTGTCGGCAGAAAATTATTAAGAAAACGGCAGACTTTTTGTGAATATTACGCGTGTCGGGGGCAGATAATATAGACGGATTAAAAATCCAAATTCATTTCGGAGGCAAACACTTTATGTTCAACCAGCAGAATCAGCAGAACAACAACCAGCAGAATAACCAGCAGAATAACCAGCAGAACAACCAGCAGCAGAATCAGAAGCAGAACAAAAAGAACAACCAGAACAATTTCTGAGAAACATCTGTTTTTGATTAAAGCAAAAGGGGCTGACTCCGAACTAAACGGAGCAGTCCCTTTTTCTATCTTATCTGTTCAACAAAATCCGTAAAAATTCCGCAGCCCAAAATAATTTTGAGGTCCGATGTCATCACGCTGTCATCAAAATTAACGTCTGCGGCAAATTTAACGCAGTCCGGCACTGTGCCGCCGGAGATTATATATTCGCAAATCGTCGCGTCCATTCCGTCGCATTTCGCGTCGCCGTCCGTGTCACCGAAAATCACAATTTCATAATCCCTGAATACTTCGCCCGAGAGCGTGTATACCCTGAATATGCTGCCTGTGCCGTTTCCGTTCTCGGTGGGGATAAATTCATACGTTCCGTCCGTTACCGAAACATAATCGCCTATCGAAGAATAATTTTCGGCAAGGCCGTAGATAAAGCTGCGCTCTTCGTCCACCGCCGCGGTCGTGCCCGAGACGGCTTTTACCGTGGGCTCGGTATGCGGATATTTCAAAAGCTTCATGGCGTTTGCCACGGGGAAGGTGTACTGCGCGTTTGTTACGACAGATGAGTTTGAGGTGCAGGTGTCGGTGCTCGATTCCAAAAGCGCACGGCGAAACTCCGACGGTGTGTGCGTGGGATAAACCGAAAGATAAAGTGCGGCAAGGCCTGCGATTATCGGCGTTGCCTGCGATGTGCCCGACATTCCCGATACGGCATTTATCGCACTCTCGCTGTAAGGCAGACCGATTATCGTCTCGCCCGGCGCGGCTATGTTGTAGTATTCGTGAGTTGAGTCGTAATTTGAAAAGCTTGCAAGCTGTTTTTTGTCACTGCTGAGCGCCATGACGGATATTACGCTCTCATAAACCGCCGGGTAGCGTTTTGAAGATACCGCGTCCTGCGCGTTGTTGCCCGCGCTCGATACCAAAATTACCCCTGAGTCATATGCCGCGCGGCAGGCGTCCTCAAGCGTTTTGTCGTTGCCGGCAGAGCTTAAAGACATGGATATTATATCCGCACCGTTGCCGACGGCATAGTTTATGCCCTGCACAACGCTCGTCATTGATATTGCGCTCATATATTTTGACACCTTTATCGGCATGATTTTTGATTTCGGCGCAACGCCTATACAGGCAGGGTTCTGACCTGCCACACCTGCGATAATGCCTGCGACATTCCCTCCGTGCGAGGTGGTGGGCGTTACGTCGTGAGTATCGGTCACGGCATTGTAGCCGCGGTAACCGTTTTTATCCTCCCAAACATTTTCGGCAATTTCGGGGTTCTCGGTGAAAAGACCCGAGTCTATAACAGCCACCGTAACGCCCTCGCCGAGCGTGTCAAACTCCTGCCAGGCAGCGGGGATTTGCATAACCGTATTCATCCACCAATCGGTGTACTGCGTAAAAAGCCTGTTGGGCGAGGTGACCTCGGTCGGCAGAGTGATGCTGTCCTCTTCAAAAACATAGTTCGGTTCTGCATATTCGACGCAGCTCAAAGCCGAGAGAGAACGGCAGGTTTTTTCTACGCTTTCTTTTGTTTCGGCAACAAAAAGAGCGGTTTTTTCATAGCCGTCGCCCTTTATCTTTGTGCCGGTGTCAAAAATATTTTCGGTTTTTATTTCTGTCAGCGAGGTTATTCCGCAAGAAGCAATGTCTTTTGTTATGTTGCTTTCTGAGCAAAGAGCGTTCTTATCGGCGGCAATTTCGCTGTATTTAAAAACAACCTGCGAGTCGATATATTCCGCCGTACTCTCCTGCGCCCGGGCGCAAACGGGCAGAGCGGTAAAAATTATTACCGCACAAATAAAAAGCGAAAAAATCTTTTTGGCTTTCATAATGACACTCCCGTCAGGCAATAGTAATAAAGGGTGATAATATTGAAAAAACTTATTTGTATTTTAATCTCGGCTTTGACCGTTTTTTCTCTTTGCTCATGCTCCGCAAAAAAAGACGAGAACGGCATAACAAGCAAAAGCGAAACTCAAATTTCATCACAGCAAAGCGAAACGGACGCCGCGGCGACCACGGAAAAGATAAACACTTACACGGGTCTTTCGCCTTTGCCGAAGGTGCATTTTAATGTGGAGGACCCCGAAAACAAAAGCGGTCTGCCCACAGAAAAAATCGCTCATTCATTCGGAGTTGCCAAAAACGGCAAGGTTCACACCATATCGGAGGAATCGCAAAAATTCTTTAACTCTCATAAATACAACGCCGTGACCTATGACACGTCGGGTCAAAAGGTTCTCTATCTCACCTTTGACTGCGGCTACGAAAACGGCTACACAAACAAAATACTCGATGTGCTTAAAGAAAAGCAGGTTACCGCCGCATTCTTTTGCACTCTGCCAAATATAAAGGCAGAGCCGGAGCTTATTGCAAGAATGATAAAAGAGGGGCATATCGTCGGCAATCATTCTGTGTCGCACCCGTCCTTTGCAAAAATAAGCCGCACGCAAATGGCAAGCGAAATAGAAAACTGCGACAATTATTTAAGAGAGCATTTCGGCTACTCCGCGCCTTATTTCAGGTTTCCGATGGGCGAATACTCCGAGTGTGCGCTGGAGCTTGTCGGCTCGCTCGGCTTCAAATGCGTTTTTTGGTCGCTTGCATGGAACGACTGGAACACCGACAGCCAAAAGGGCAGCGACACGGCGTTTAAAACGGTGACCTCGCGGCTTCATCCGGGTGCGGTCATACTTTTGCACTCGGTATCCTCCGACAACGCAGGTGCGCTCGGCGATATAATAGATTACGCACGCAAACAGGGGTATGTGTTTAAATCTTTGAGCGATTTAAAATAACTTTTTATCATTGTAGCATATATTTAAAAGAATTTAAAGCAAACAACTTGAAAAATTAACGCAAATTTGTTTTAATCTTTATAAGGACGTTAAAAATTTAAGCTTGGAGGCTTAAGGATGTTTGCAAAGGTTAGCAGTATGGGTCTATTCGGCATGGATGTTTTCTCTGTTGAGGTTGAAACCGACCTCTCGCAGGGACTGCCGAAGTTCGACATAGTCGGTCTGCCGGACGCGGCTGTGAGCGAGGCAAAAGACAGGGTTCGCTCCGCAATAAAAAACAACGGCTTCACATTCCCGGTGAGCAGAATAACGGTGAACCTCGCCCCTGCCGACACTAAAAAAGAGGGACCGATTTATGACCTTGCAATATTCATTGCGCTTTTAAAGGCGAGCGGTCAGATAAGGGCTGAAACCGACGGCTATGCCTTTATAGGCGAGCTTGCGCTTGACGGCAACATACGCCGCGTAAACGGAGTTTTGCCCATGGCTATAAAGGCACGCGACGAGGGGATAAAAGCAATTTTTGTGCCGAAAGAAAACGCCGCCGAGGGTTCGGTCGTTAAGGGTGTTGACATTCTGCCTGCCGAGAATGTTTATCAGGTTTTGAACCACCTTCACTCGATAGAAAAAATCGAGCCGTGCCTGCCCAAAGAGAGCGACGGCTCGACACTGCGGTTTGCGCCGGATTTTGCGGATGTCAAAGGTCAGTTTGAGGCGCGCAGAGCATTGGAGGTCGCCGCAGCAGGCGGACACAATGTGATAATGATAGGCTCGCCCGGCTCCGGCAAAAGTATGCTCGCAAAGAGGCTGCCGTCGATTTTGCCATCCATGACATTTGAGGAGAGCCTTGAAACCACAAAAATTTATTCTATTGCCGGGGCTTTGCCCGATGATGTCTCGCTCATAACCGACAGACCGTTCCGCTCGCCGCACCACTCGGTGTCGTCCGCGGGGCTTTCCGGCGGCGGAAGCGGCAGAGCGCCGAAGCCCGGTGAAATTTCGCTCGCGCACAACGGCGTGCTGTTTCTTGATGAACTGCCGGAGTTTAACCGCAGTGCGCTTGAGGTCTTACGCCAGCCGCTCGAAGATGAAAAGATTGTAATATCAAGAGTTGCAGGCACGGTGTCTTACCCTTGCTCTGTCATGCTCGTCTGTGCCATGAACCCTTGCCCGTGCGGATTTTACGGTCACCCCGCAAGGCAGTGCACCTGCTCAAAAGGCTCGGTTCACAGGTATCTCTCGCGCGTGTCGGGGCCTTTGCTTGACAGAATAGATATACATATAGAGGTGCCGCCCGTGGACTTTGACAAGCTCTCGGACAAAGAGAAGGGCGAAAGCTCTGCCGAAATAAGAAAAAGAGTTGACCGTGCGCGTAAAATTCAGCAAAAAAGGCTCGAGGGCACGGGCGTTGCCAGCAACGCGCATATGCCGGCCGGTCTTACAAAGGAGTTTTGTGCTCCGTCTGCGGACGCTATGAAAATGCTTGAGAATGCGTTTAACAAGCTCGGGCTTTCCGCAAGAGCATATGATAAAATTCTGCGCGTTTCAAGAACGATAGCCGACCTTGCCGGCAGTGACAGGATAGAGCTTGAGCATATCGCCGAGGCGATACAGTACCGCTCGCTTGACAGAAAATTTTGGAGCAGAGCGTGAAATAAGTTTTCGTGCAAACATTCAGTGTAGGGCGGTATGCCCTCATGCCGCCGATTTGAACCCCTCCGTCACGGCTTCGCCGTGCCACTTCCCCTA
>ENA-ORSL01000409-ORSL01000409.1-human-gut-metagenome-genome-assembly--contig:-NODE-409-length-46838-cov-10.761088_pt1 | contig 46838 bp, 40 predicted proteins | sample MGYA00242190_ERZ509157 | MGnify/ENA primary metagenome ERZ509157 (study PRJEB26280, sample SAMEA2338664) | human gut metagenome | biome: human gut; feature: human-associated habitat; material: faeces... | reverse complement strand
TGCAGGATTGTACGGAATCAGCCGTTCCGTGACAGCCTGCTCCAAGCACTGCCGCAGCATCGTGTGCAGTCCGCGAATCGTCTTGTTGCTGAGACTCAGATCGTCCATGTTTTCGTACCGCCGCACTCTGCCGTGCGCTTTCGTTTCATTGTAAAATTTCTGGATTTGCAGCGTCGTGAGCGCCGCCAGTTTGATGTCCCCGATGTGCGGCACGATATGCTGGTCGATGTAATTTTTGTAATACGCCGCCGTGGACGCGCGGACGGACGGCTTTGCGTAGTTCTCATACCAGAGCTGCGCCCACTCGCCAGCCGTGTAATCCCTGCGCTTCGTCACATCGATCTTTTCGAGTTCCTCCATCGCCTTTTGCAACTTCTCTTTGCATTCTCGCTGCGTTCGCGCGAGGACGCTTTTCGCAATTGGCTTTCCCGTCTCCGGGTCGATACCCGCTGTGTATCGCCCCTCCCAGCGTCCGTCCTTCCGCTTGCGGATGTTGCCCACTCCATTTGCCCGTTTTTCGCCATTTGCATTCCTCCTTTCTTTTGCTGTATCAACAACTACCACGCGGGAGATACAATTCTAACTGCTTTGCGGCTTCATCGCGATCCTCCAACGGCAGGGTCTCGTCCGTCGCCATTGCGTACCACGCATTTGCTGGGTACGGAACATTGCAGGTGGCATTCTGTTCCGCTTTCTGTTCCGCGCCTACGTCCTCGAATGTGATCTCGTTTTGCCGCACCTGTTCCGCCACCTGAATGACCGCATTCTTGATCTGCCGGAATTCTTTCTGCTGGGAGAGCGGCGGACGCTGCCGCTCTTTTTCCGCGTAGAAATCGTTCAGCCTGCACTGCAGCTTCCACCAGCGCCCGTAGCATTCATACACGCTCGGCAGCAGCTCCATCTGATCGACAATGGCATCGACCTTCTGCTTGAGGTGCTTCGGCAGATATCCGTAGGACTTCTTTCCTTTGACGCTGCCCAACTCTCTCGCCAGCTCCCAGATCATTTGCTCCGCTTCCGGATGCTCACAGGCGGAGTTCTGCATCTTCTGTACAAGCGCCAGCATAGCAGACCGTGTTTCCCTTACCAGCTCGTCGCTGGATTGGCTCTTGTCCTCATAGATGTGCAGCAGCTCCTGCTGAAAGATCTGGTTGGTCAATACGGATTTTATCTTCCGGATACCATCCCGGTTCAGGTACGACTGCCCCGGCTTTTTCGACCACGCCATCATGTGGACGTGTGGATGACCGCCCTCGTCGTGGAACGCCGCGTACCAGCGAAAATCCTCCGGCGGAATGTTGAGAAGTTTTTGGAATGCGTGCTGGACGTGGATTCCGCTGGCCGCGAGCCGCAGAAGCAGGCGGCGAAAAACTATCATTACGACCAGCCGAGAAATCCGGAACTGTTCCGATTTGAGCCGATCCCGCTGAGCTTTGAACCGGTCGAACCGGGCCGCTGCGCGCCTGTCTTGTACTCGTCCGCCGTGCGGGATATGTGTTACATTTCCTTTTCGGCCAGCTCCAGCATCTTCTGCATGTCGCTGAGCTTGTACTCCATCGACCGCATCAGATCGACCGCTGTATAATACCGGGAAGAGAGCTGTGCCAGCTCCTTCTTCTGCTGGTCGATACGATCCTGCAAAAGCTGGGCCTGCCGTTCCCGTTCCGGCAGCAGCATATAGCAGTTATAGACCAAACGCTCAAAACGGGCGTTGAAGCTGTCGCCGATCTGCTGGTTGATGATCTCCATCAGTTCGTCCGAAAACCGGATGCTGCGAATGTTATTCTTGAGGGCCATATTAACCTCCTAAACTCTGGAAGTACTGAAACAGAAACCGAGCCAACATATAGCCAAAGCCGCCGATCAGCGCCCATAGAAACCTGTTCCAGAACCTCATAAGCTTTCTCCTGTACTTGTACCAGGTATGACGCAGGAAGCGCCACACCATGTAAAATATCTGAAATTCATTCATCCGAAAAACTTCTCAAACTTCGCTGCCAGGCGGTCAAAGTAATATTGCTTCACCAGATTCTCATACTTGGGATTCTTGCTTGTGGGCCGGTTGTCGATCATGGCCTTAAACTCGTTCAGACCGTAAATCTGGATCAGGCAATCAATAGCGTTGCCTGCCTGATTTACCACATAATCCCGACAGCGATCCACGTTGTAATCCATGCCCGGCGCGGAGTAGATGCTGATCGGTGTCAGCACTTCCAGCATGTCCAGCCAGTAAGGCCGCATCAGCCAGCGCCATTTGTTGGAATCCGTATCATCCGGGATCACATACCGGAGATAATTCAGCAGTACCCCGGAGAACGCTTCCCCGATCGGAAGCTGTAACTTGGTGAACTGTATCGCCCGATCATCCCGAAGCTGAAGCTCCACACGATTCCAATGGGTACCTTCCTCACAGTGCCGCTCACGGGCCTTGTCATAGATACGGACAAGCACCTTGCTCTGCGGACTGCCGATCTGCACCGTGGAGCCTTTGGAGGACAGCACCGTTTCCCAGTAATCAGACCGGCTCACAAAATTGCCGTCCTGCGTATCCTCGACCACATCCCGGATATCAAAGATTCCGGTATGATCATCGAAGGCCACGTCCAGACGGGTGATCTTCAAGCCGTTATTTGCAATGAACGCGAACAGAGCTGGCCAGCCGAGCCTTGATACCGTCTCAAAAGTGCGGCAGCCCTGACCCGACATTTCCACCCATACGCCCATATCCTCGCGGCCATTGTAGTGGATGCTGATGCAGGAAAAGTATTTGCGATCCCGGTAGCCGTGGGCACCCTTGATCTCCTGCCACGGGCATTGAGAGAGGCCCAGCGCCGATATCAAATCTTCCGGAGTATGTACCTTTGATGTAAAAGACAGCCAGTCATACAGTACAATGTTTTCTTTTGCACCATCCACAAAACGCCCCCCTTTTGGCTATCTTTGTAGGTAGTGCCCCCCTGTTAGCGGGGGGGGCCCACCGGGAGGAGCGACCTCCCGGTGCTTTTTGCGAATTACGAGGGGTTACGCTTTGCCTGCGGGAACCATATAGGAAATCTTCTTTTTGCTGTCAAAGAAGCATTTCACCTTCGTGCCGACCTTGATGTCTTTGAACACATCAGGACTGACACAACCATACTTCACAGCCTTCTGGCCGCTGAAATGATAGTCGTTGTTTTCCTCACCGCCGAAAGCCTCCAGCATGAAGACATTGCAGTAGTCCTGCATACGTCCCTCGTCATTCTGGAACCGCCCATAATTGAAGCCTACAAACGTCTTTTCTTCCATTGGAATTTCCTCCATACTTTCCGGGCCTTGGTACGGCCCTATATAATACGGACAGGCCGGACAGCGCTTCCAAAACATACAGGGAAGCTCTATCCAACCTGTCCAATTACATATTAAAACTTGCATCCTGCCGGAAAAGCGAAAAAAAACCTTGACAATCGCCGCGCGATCTTTTATAATGCACCGAGCGCCAAAACACAGGAGGTCAGTTATGCGGATTTGTTTCAAGCATGCCCAGGTATGGAAAGACGGCTCGCTCCGTCCGGCAGATGTTCTTGTTTCAGACGGCAGAATTGTTTCTATTGGAGATTGTGTTTCCTGCTCCACGGATACTGTTTGTATTGAAGTTCATAACGCAGTTATTTTTCCCGGTTTCGTTGATGTGCATGTTCATCTTCGTGAGCCGGGATTTTCTTATAAGGAGACGATCCGCACCGGAACACTCGCGGCGGCGCACGGCGGATTTGCCCACGTGGCGGCGATGCCGAACCTGAACCCGGTGCCGGACTGCAAGGCATCACTGGAAGAGGAGTTGCACCGTATCCGGGAAAGCGCCTGCGTGCATGTGCACCCCTACGGCGCAATTTCCGTCGGGCAAAAGGGCGAGCAGCTGGCGGATCTGGACGCGATGGCCCCGGAGGTAATTGCATTTTCCGACGATGGAAAGGGCGTACAGTCGGAGAGCCTGATGCGCGAGGCGATGGAGCAGTGCAGAAGGCTTGGGAAAATTCTGGCCGCGCACTGCGAGGACAATAGCCTGCTTCGCGGCGGCTATATCCACGACGGCGCATATGCAAAGACCCACAGCCACCGGGGCATTTGCTCCGAGAGCGAGTGGGGCCAGATTGCGCGCGATGTGCGCCTGGCAGAGGAGACAGGCTGTGCATATCATGTGTGTCACGTCTCCACGAAGGAAAGTGTTTCGATCATCCAGGAGGCAAAACGGCGCGGCGTAAATGTAACATGCGAGACAGGACCGCATTATCTGACCTTTACGGAGGATGATTTGCAGGAGGACGGACGGTTCAAGATGAATCCACCGCTCAGAAGCAGGGAAGACCGCGACGCGCTGATCGAGGGACTTCTGGATGGAACGATTGACATGATTGTGACCGATCACGCGCCACACAGCCAGGAAGAAAAAGCCCGCGGACTGGAAAAAAGCGCGATGGGCGTTGTGGGTCTGGAAACCTCCTTTGCCGCCTGCTACACAAGCTTAGTGAAGCCCGGCGTTCTGCCGCTCGGAAAGCTTGTGGATCTGATGCACGACGCGCCGATGCGCCGCTTTGGCTGCGGCACGGAGCTTGCCATCGGGCAGCCGGCAGATCTGACAGTCTTCAACCTGAGCGAGAGTTATGTAGTAGAGCCGGAACAGTTTTTGTCGATGGGTCGGGCGACGCCGTTTGCAGGCGTCACGCTCACCGGCGTATGCAAGATGACAATGATTGATGGAAAGATCGTCTGGAAGGAGGAAGCGCTTTGAACGAAGTACGCTTTACACTGACAGAAAACGCGCGGCTTGCGCCGAATGTGTACCGGCTGCGTTTGGCAGGGGACGCCTCGGCCATCACCGCGCCGGGACAGTTCCTCGAGCTCAGTATTCCGGGCTTTTTTCTCAGACGGCCGCTTTCCGTCTGCGACTGGGAGGACGGAAGCGTCACAATTTTATACCGCGCGGTCGGAGATGGCACAAGGGCGCTGGTCGAAATGAAGCCTGGTCAGACGATTGATGCGCTGTGCGGTCTTGGGAATGGATTTGACGTGACGGCGTGCGGAGAAAAGACGCTTGTGATCGGCGGGGGCATCGGCGTGCCGCCGATGTACAGCCTTGCAAAGAGGCTCCTTGCGGCTGGGAAAACACCGACTGCAATTCTTGGATTTAATACGGCGAGCGAGATTTTCTACAAAGAAGAATTTGAAGCGCTTGGAATTGAGACGATTCTTGCAACCGCCGATGGAAGCGTGGGTAGCAAAGGCTTTGTAACAGATGCGCTGCCGGAAGCGTTTGACACATTCTGCGCCTGCGGACCGATGCCGATGCTGCGCGCGCTGTGCGCCAGGACGGAAAAGCCGGGCTTTTTGAGCCTGGAAGCGCGGATGGGCTGCGGCTTTGGCGCGTGCATGGGTTGCACCATTGAGACAGTACATGGGCCGAAACGGGTCTGCAAGGAAGGACCCGTGTTCCGAAAGGAGGAACTGATATGGTGAGGGCAGCAGTTTCACTCTGCGGCATTGAGCTCGACAACCCCGTCATTCCGGCCAGCGGAACCTTTGGCTACGGGTACACGTTTGCAGAGCTCTACGATATCGATTGCCTTGGAACCTTTTCCTTTAAAGGAACAACACGCGAGCAGCGCCTTGGAAACGCGCAGCCGCGCATTGCAGAGGTGCCCGGCGGTATGCTCAACGCCGTGGGCCTGCAAAACCCGGGTGTGGACGCGGTGATAGCAGAAGAGCTTCCGCGGCTCAAGCAGGTTTTTCACAAGCCAGTCATGGCGAATGTGAGCGGGTTTTCGATTGAAGAGTACGTTGAGGTCTGCCGGAAGCTTGACGCATGCGAGCAGGTTGGCTGGCTGGAAGTGAATATTTCCTGCCCGAACGTCCACGGCGGCGGCCTCGCCTTCGGAACGGATCCGAAAGCTGCTGCAAGCGTCACAAGGGCAGTAAAGGCTGCGGTCAAAAAGCCCGTTATTGTGAAGCTTTCTCCGAATGTCACAAGCATTGCGGATATCGCCAGGGCGTGCGAAGGCGCGGGCGCGGACGCGGTGAGCTTAATCAACACGGTGCTTGGCATGCGCATCGACCTGCGCGCGAAGCGGCCGCTGCTGGCAAACAAAACGGGCGGCATGTCCGGTCCAGCAATTTTTCCGCTTGCCGTGCGGATGGTCTGGCAGGTCTATGAGGCGGTCAGAATTCCGATCATCGGCATGGGCGGCGTGACGCGCGCGGAAGATGTGCTGGAGCTGATGCTGGCCGGAGCAACGGCGGTGGAGGTCGGCGCGGCAAACTTGGTGAATCCCTATGCCTGCCGCGATATTGTCCGGGATCTTCCGCAGGCAATGCAGAACTACAACATACAGAATCTGAAAGATATCATAGGAGGCGCACACCATGGGTAAAGACGTAATCATCGCTCTGGATTTTGACAGCCGCGAAAAGACGCTGGCCTTTCTCGATCAGTTCACAGACCGCAAGCCGTTTGTGAAGATCGGCATGGAGCTGTTCTATGCCGAGGGTCCGTCCATCGTCCGCGAAATCAAGGTAAGGGGTCACAAAATCTTCCTGGACCTCAAGCTCCACGACATTCCGAACACGGTCAAAAAGGCGATGGCGGTGCTCTCGGCGCTTGATGTGGATATGGTGAACCTGCATGCGGCAGGCACGCGCGCGATGATGACAGCCGCTCTGGAGGGTCTTACCCGCGCAGACGGAACGAGACCGCTTCTTATTGCCGTTACGCAGCTGACCTCGACAAGCCAGCAGAGCATGGAAGAGGAGATTGAAATTCACAAGGAGCTTTCCGAGGTCGTCATCGACTACGCGAAAAACGCGGAGCTGGCGGGACTTGACGGCGTGGTCTGTTCGCCGCTGGAGGCAGGCAAGATTCATGAGGCCTGCGGCAAACACTTTGCCACGGTCACACCCGGCATCCGCTTTGCAGACAGCAAGGCAGACGACCAGGTGCGCATCACAACCCCGGCACGCGCACGGGAGATTGGTTCTGACTACATTGTAGTTGGCCGTCCCATTACCCAGGCGGCCGACCCGGTTGCGGCGTATCTGCGGTGCGCAGAAGAGTTCGTGGGGTAAGCGATGCAGGAGCGTATCATTTTATTCGATCTGGACGGCACGCTGACCGATTCCGGTCCCGGCATTATGAAGGCCTCGCAGTTTGCGCTGCACGCGTATGGGGTGGAGAGAGACTGGCAGGAGCTTGACTTTTTTGTCGGGCCGCCGCTTGACGAGACGTTCGGTCAGTTTATGCCGAAAGAGGATATCCCGGGCGCGATTGACCAGTTCCGCGTGTACTACCATGACGTCGGATGGTTAGAGAACGAGCCGTACCCGGGTGTGCGCGAGATGCTGGACACGCTGCAAAAAAACGGCTTTCGGCTGTTTGTGGCAACCTCGAAGCTCGAGAGCATGGCCGTGCAGGTGCTGGGGCATTTCGGCCTGGCGCCGTATTTTGAAGCGACCTGCGGCGCGCCGGGCGATAATACGCAGGCAGGAAAAAAGGTGAATGTAATCCGCGCGGCGCTGCAAAAAGCAGGCTGCACCGACCTTACGCAGGCGATGATTGTGGGCGACCGCAAGCACGATATCATTGGCGGCAAGCTGGCAGGCATCCGGACAGCCGGAATTTTGTACGGCTACGGAAGCCAGGAAGAGCTTGCGCAGGCAGGCGCAGATCTGATCTGCTGGACACCGGAGGAATTTACGAAGATCATGTTATCAGAACAACAGGAGGACAAGCGCATGAACGCGGCAGAACGCAAAATTGCAGAGGACTTACTTTCCATCCGCGCCGTGTTTTTCCAGCCGGACGAGCCGTTTACCTGGGCCAGCGGCATCAAGAGCCCGGTCTACTGCGACAATCGCCTGATTCTCACTGCACCTGATGTGCGCACGGAGGTGGAGACGGCGATCATGCAGACCATTGAGCGCGAATATCCGCAGGCGGAGGTGCTTATGGGCACGAGCACGGCAGGTATCGCGCACGCGGCCATTGTCGGACACATGATGAAGCTTCCAATGGGCTATGTCCGCGGCTCGAGCAAGGACCATGGCCGGCAGAACCAGATCGAAGGAAGACTTGAAAAGGGTCAGAAGGTCGTAGTGGTGGAGGACCTCGTTTCCACCGGCGGAAGCGTTCTGGACGTGGTGAAGGTTCTGCGCGCGGCAGGCGCGGAGGTGCTCGGTGTGGTGAGCATCTTCACCTACGGCATGAAAAAGGGTCTCGAGCGGCTGGCCGCGGCAAACGTGAAGAACGTGAGCCTGACAAATTTTGATGTGATCGCTGCTGTTGCAGCGGAGCAGAACTATATCAAGCAAGAAGACGTTGTCCGGCTGATTCAGTTCCGGAACAACCCCGCAGACGAATCCTGGATTGGAGGTAACAACTGATATGAACCATCTGATTGACATTTTGCAGCTGAGCACGCAGGAAATCGACGAGCTGGTCGAAAAGGCCAAGGATATCATCGCAAACCCCGAGGCATATGCCCACAAGTGCGACGGTAAAATTCTGGCCACGCTCTTCTTTGAACCCTCAACCCGTACAAGACTGAGCTTTGAATCGGCCATGCTGAGCCTGGGCGGCAAGACACTCGGCTTCTCGTCTGCTAACAGCTCTTCCGCAGCAAAGGGCGAGAGCGTAGCGGATACGGTGCGCACGGTCAGCTGCTACGCAGACATCATTGCCATGCGCCACCCGAAGGAGGGCGCGCCGCTTGTCGCTTCGATGCGCTCGGAGGTTCCGGTCATCAACGCAGGCGACGGCGGACACAACCATCCGACCCAGACGCTCACAGACCTTCTGACAATCAACCGCGAAAAGGGCCGCTTCAACGATCTGACGGTCGGCTTCTGCGGAGACCTCAAGTTTGGACGCACGGTCCATTCGCTCATCAGCGCGCTCAGCCGCTACACCGGCATCAAGTTTGTGCTTGTCTCGCCGGAGGAGCTGAAGCTGCCGAGCTATGTGAAAAACGAGGTCATCAAGAAGAACAACATCCCCTATGAGCAGACGACCGATCTGGAATCCGTGGTGCCGGAGCTCGACATTCTCTACATGACCCGCGTGCAGCGCGAACGCTTCTTCAACGAGGAAGACTATCTGCGTCTGAAAGACAGCTATATCCTGACGCCGGAAAAGCTCAAAAACGCGAAGCAGGATCTTTGCATCATGCACCCGCTGCCCCGTGTCAATGAAATTTCCGTTGCGGTCGACGACGACCCGAGAGCCTGCTATTTCAAGCAGGTTCGCAACGGCCGGTATATCCGCATGGCTCTGATTATGAAGATGCTTGGTATCGAATAAGGGAGGTACTGAAAGATGATTATTGATGCAATTTCCAATGGCATTGTTATTGACCACATTACTGCCGGTAAGGCCATGTATTTATATAGGGTACTGGAGCTTGACAAGCTCGATTGCTCGGTGGCGCTGCTCAAAAATGTTGTCAGCAATAAGCTTGGCCGCAAGGACATCATCAAAATTGACCGCATTCTGGATCTGGACTGGGACGTGATCGGCTATGTTGACCCGGGCATTACGGTGAACTTCATCAAGGACGGCAAGCAGGTGGAAAAGCGCCAGCTCAAGCTCCCGACGCGGATCAAAAATGTCATCCACTGCAAAAACCCGCGCTGCATAACCTCCGTGGAACAGGAGCTTCCGCAGGTATTCACGCTGACCGACACGGCGACACGCACATACCGCTGCCTGTACTGCGAGGCAAAGGCAGAAAACGCCTGATTGAAAGAATAGTAAAAACACAGCCACCGGCTTCGCCGGTGGTTGTTCTTATGCGGGCATAGCCCTATGTTCCTCGCGTGACGCGTCAAACGCGTAATTCTTTCTGCCAGCCGCGAGCGGACTGCATCCATCTGTTTTTGTACCGTCTAATTGTTGAGGTAGCTAAAGCAGAACCAGAAGCCGTCGCGCACGAGTAGTTTTTGCCGCAGAGCATCGGCTTTTTCCGTCTCGCTGTGCGCTTCCAACAGTACGCACAAACCATAAGCCGTCATGGCAAACTGCAGATCGTCCTCTTCCGCGTCCAGCTCCGCCAGCATATCCTCCATCGGCGCAAAGCCAGCCGCCACGCGCATGACTTTCTCATACGCCGTGTGGTGCCCGACGTACATATCCGGGCGGTAATGCTGCTGCAAGGTCTTTTGCGCCTCGTCCGCTTGCCCCGCACGAAGCTGCGAGAGTACCAGCCAGTAAACATCCGCAATATACATATCGTCGTCCTGCGGCGCGATGGCGAGCGAACCAGCAAAGGCGGCGGTCGCCGCATCATAGTTTTGCAGCATATGTAATACTATCAATCGCCCTTCGGTTACACAAAAACCGGAGGGCTTTTTTTATTTCACAGGAGAAAAGACAATGACCATATTTTCAGATAACCCTCACGATAGACGAATTGAACGGTTTATGACCGCAATCCCGAACTTCAAGCCGAGAGGTGTCGGTGTTCGCTTTTCGGAGTCGCAGATACTCATCACGGTAACCGCAGCTACACCCACAGAGATACTGACAGCCACCATGAGGCAGATACGCTGTCCGCCCTTCCGAAAGAGATTCGATGAATATATAGAAAGCGAGGAAAACCCCATGACATATTCATAGTTCGGAGAATAATCTCCCCAGAACACCGAGTCACCGTCTGCGTTCTGTTTCCAGGTACAGAACATAAAGCCGTTCTTTTCGCTGTAGGTTGCCGCCAATACGGTATCTCCGAAGGCGGCAAGCTGTCTGTAATCGGAGACATCGGCAGCTTTCATCTGCGGTGCGTGTTCGTAAAGCCCGACATATTCCCGCACCGTAGAGATCTCATCCTGAATGTCTGCAATTTTACTGCGGTACTCATCGGATAGGTTTTGGTCGGCATTGCTTAGAAATTGACCGTTGTATTTTATCCGGCAGAGGGGGATGCCGTCCGAGGATACTTCTAACCATCCGCTTCCGTCCATCTTGGTGTCATACCGAGCCTTGAGCCGTTTGGCTAATTCTTTCTGTAGCATATCTGTTTTCTCCTTTTTAGGGTAATAAAAAGGGCAGATAGATTTTTGCTTTCTATCTGCCTGTGTATCTGATATTTACTTTTCGGGAGTTCAAGTCTATCCACAAAGGGAAAACGGCAATTTTACATCTGTGTTTTGGTACAGAGAAAAATCGCCGTTTGGGTAGCAAAAAAGCCCGATATAATCGGGCTTTTCGCAGGAGACATCTTTTTTGTCTCCACATTATGGTCCGAGTGACTGGAGTCGAACCAGCGGCCTCTTGAACCCCATTCAAGCGCGCTACCAAACTGCGCCACACCCGGAAATATCACGACGATTATTATATCATAGCAAAAAATGTTTTGCAAGCATTTTTTAATGATACTTAAATCATAAACCTCCAAAAACAAGGCTTTTTTGCTAATAAATGTGAATAGTCAAAAAACTATGGTGAATAATAACTAATAAGTTCACAAAACTTACTAAAATATAAAAGTACTCGGAGGTTAATTATATGAAAGCAACAGGAATTGTGAGAAGAATAGATGACCTTGGGCGTGTGGTAATACCTAAGGAAATAAGAAGAACATTGAGAATAAGAGAGGGCGACCCACTCGAAATTTATACAGATACTAACGGAGAAGTTATTTTCAAAAAATATTCACCAATCGGAGAACTTTCTGATTTTGCATCTCAATATGCAGAGGTTATTTCTAAAATTTCAGGAAAACCTATGATAATAAGTGATAGAGACCATATTATTGCGGTCGCAGGAGTTTCTAAAAAGGAATATCTTGAAAGAAGAATTTCTCCTATTATAGAAGAACTTATGGAAATGAGAAAAAATTACTTTGCTAAATCTGATAGTATCGGTGAGCTTATGCCAATAGAGGGTATAGAAAGAACAGCTTTAGTTATATATCCGATTATATCTTCTGGAGATGTGACTGGTTCAGTTGTTATGCTGCAAGGAGAAGAAATTCAAGCGCCAAATGAAACAGAAATTAAACTCACACAAGCTGCAGCTGCTTTTTTAGGAAAACAAATGGAAGAATAGAATATAAAGCATAGCTAATATTGCATATTTTATAAATTTTTTAAAAAGAATCAAGAAAAAGTATTGAAAAAAATAAAAATATGTGCTATATTATAATCAGTTCAAAAATAATAGAACTTAATAAAATTGAAAGATTCCATATTTTTGTTTTTCATTATCCCTCCCTTTTTGCATTTAGCGAGATCGAAAGATCTCGCTTTTTGCTTTTTCTTTATATTTATACTTTATGTAAATTTACCATATAAAAGTTTATAATATGCTTGAAGAATCATATTATAAAATGTTATAATCAGTCCATAAAATCTATAATTTAAAAAATATAATAAATTTAAAATTAATAAGATAGGAATGATTTAGATGTATAACAAAGCAGTTGCCATTATAAATGAAGTTCGCAAAGCTGTTGTAGGAAAAGACGAAATAATTGCAAAAATTCTTATGGCTATTTTGGCACAAGGTCATATTCTACTTGAAGATTGCCCAGGCGTTGGTAAAACTACTATGGTTTTAGCTTTTTCAAAGGCACTCGATTTATCATACAAGCGTCTACAATTTACACCTGAAATTCTTCCAGGTGATGTTGTTGGTTATACCGTTATAAATAGAGAAACAGGAAAAACAGAATACCGACCTGGTGCGGCATTGTGCAATCTTTTTCTTGCAGATGAAATCAATCGTACAAGCTCTAAAACGCAAAGTGCTTTGCTTGAAGCTATGGAGGAAGGCAGTATTACTGTTGATGGAACAACACATATTATACCAAGACCTTATACAGTTATAGCAACTCAAAATCCCATTGGTTCCACTGGAACACAGCTCTTGCCTGAATCTCAGATGGATAGGTTTATTATAAAGATTTCTATTGGTTATCCAAGTATAAATGACGAGGTTCGTATTCTTAAACAAAAGCAGGGACAAAATCCACTTGATAATGTAGGAAAAGTTGCAGATAAAAATGATATTATCGAAATGCAAAAGTCTGTTGAAAATATTTATATTTCTGACGAAGTTTATGAATATATTGCAAGACTTGCAGCCGCTACACGAAATAGTCCTATGATAAAAATGGGAGCAAGCCCAAGAGCATCAATAGCCCTTGCAAGAATGAGCAGAGCAGCAGCATGGGTTTCAAGAAGAGAATATGTTGTGCCAGAAGATGTTCAGAATGTATTCTTTGATGTTTTTGAACATAGAATTTTGATAAACTCTCGTGCAGGTGTGAGTGGTGCATCAGCACATACAGCTCTTGAAGATGTATTAAAAAGGGTTTCAGCCCCAAGACTTTCATAAAGGTGGCAAATTATGCTCTTTAATCGAATTATGTATTTTTTACTGCTTTTTGCTGCAATAATATTTTTAATCTTTTTTGATGGTTATCTTGCAGTATTTTTTTTGTTATTAGTTTTATGTATGCCTATTATATCCTTTATAATTATGTTCTTTTTAAGAAAACAAATTGTTTTGAGTATTTTGCCTATTAAAGAGGCTTATTTTAAAAACGAAAAAGCTATAATTCGCCTCAGAAGTTATACAAAGCATCAATTTCTTTCTGGGAAAATCGCTATAAGGCTTAAAACAACAAATACATTTACAGGCGAAGAAAGTAAAGATTATATTTATATCTCGCCTACATATTTTCCACAAAGTATAGATATGTTTTTCAGCTCAAAAAGCTGTGGTTCTCTTTTATGTAAAATAGATGAGGTTAAAATATATGATTTTTTAATGTTATTTTCTATAAAGAAAAAAACAGATATTAAGTCTATGTCCTGTAAAGTGGCTATAATGCCAGAATTTAGAAAAAATGCAATAGAGCACAAAATTAAGAGCGGAATAGAAGACGAAAGTCTTGAATACTCAAAGCGTGTTTCTGGTGATGACCCATCAGAAATTTTTGATATAAGAGAATATCGTGAGGGTGATAGAATAAGAAGAATTCATAGATGGCTTTCTGAAAAGCACGATTCTATTATTATAAAAGACTTTGGAGAACCAATAGCCAGCAAAGTCTTAATTCTTGTGGATTTTTCAGATAGTATAAGGCTTTCTGAAGCAACACTTGAACTTTTATATGAGATACTTCAAAATTTTAAAGATAATGAGATAAAGCCTGCTATCAAATGGTTTGACGCAAATAATAAACATATAAATGAATATTCCGAAAATGATTTCGATATTCAAAGCTTTTTTGCAGTTATGCTGGAAAGTTCAAGCTGTGATTTTGGGCTTATATATAATTACAATATTTCAGAGGATTTTGGCAAATATTCCTCTGTTATATATATTGGTTCTAAGCTTGATAAAAATTCGATAACCGCTCTATATGAGCTTTCAAATTCTGTTTCAACAACTGTTTATGAGATATGTGATATGCAAAATCAGCCTCTTAAAGAGCTTCAAAATCTTCCCCTGCAATTATATGTCTTAAACGCATAGCATAAAAGGTGAGTTTTTATAAATTATGAAAAATACAATTTTAAAAAAAGAACAAAATCCAATCGTTTTGGAAGAATTAAAACTTTCTGCTTCAGAACCTAATTTACTTCAAACTGCAATATTTTATTTGCTCTTTTTGATGTTAGGTGTAGGCTCATCACTTGGTTGCCTTTATTCATCATTTGCAATTCCAATAGCACTGCCTGTAATTGTTTTGTTTTTTATTATTTTTTCTTGTATTTTTACAGGAATTTATCTTATGAAACGGAAAAACTTATGGTTTATTATAGGAAGTGCAATACTTGGAGCTTTATTTTATCTCATATTTCAGGATTCGATATATTGTGGCTTTCTTATAGAAGTGAAATATATTTTAGAAGCATTTCGTTCAAAGGGTTCAAGTGTATCGTTTCCAAAAGGTTGGAATGATTTAATTAAGGGTGCAAATTATGAATTAGATTCTACTATCTTTTTGTTATTTTTAATGTATATATTTATTTTTCTTGAAGCATGGGCAATCATTAAAAGGAGAAACTTCTTTCTTGCTACATTTGTAACATTACCATTTATAATTGCACCTATATTAGTACCTCTCACACCATCATATTTTGCAATAGCACTTTTATTTGCATTTTATGGAATGTCAATGTTTCTTTCTCCTACTATTGGCGGAAACAAAGTCTTCAAAAGAGGTCTAAAAGGTTATCACATCTCATCACCTTCCGCCGCACAACCCATTGCATTTGTAGCACTACCGATATTATTATCAATAATGCTTGTTATATCATTAATTTTCCCTCAATCAGCATTTCACCGCTCAGAATTTCTCGATTCTGTCAGATTAAGCCTTGTAAACGGCTTTGACAGTACAGAAATCTCACGATATTTAAATTCAAAATTTGGCGGAGACACAAGCTCCATCAACTTTAATGATGTCGGAGATATAAGCTTTAAAAATAAACCTGTTTTAAGGCTTACTCTTACCAATGGTGCAGAATTGAGAAAAGAAAATATACCTCATGATGAATATATAAAGAGTTATGTCGGAAGCGTTTATAGCAAAAGCGGCTGGGAACTGCTTTCAAACAACAAATCAGCAGAAGTTAAAAATATTATTGGCAATAACAGTACACAGCAAATTTTTGATAATGTAAATAAAATATTTGGAATTTCAGGAAATTCAACTACATTTTCTGTTGTAGCAGAATGGTGTAACGGAGGAAATCCAAGACTTATTTATACGCCATATAATCTAATTAATATAGAACCAAAAGACGAAATTTCATATATTGACGACGGTTATATAACAGCAAAAAATGAACAAAGAGGTCTTGATAAATATTCTTATAGTGCATATTCATCAACAAGCTTTTTTAATTTTTCTCTTGATGATTTAGTGCAAACAATGTATAAGCTTAATAGCTATTATGTATTAGATGATTATTTCGATGGAGTAGCTGTTGAAGGTGGAACACTAAAAGTCGATAAAGAAACTGGTGAAATTTCCTTCATAGATGAAAATGGAAATGTATATTCGACAAACGAAAAAATCAATCTTGACGAATACTATTCAAGAAATAGATATATAGACTCAGATGCAGATACACGAACTCTTGTTTCTGAATTATATAATTCTGGTAGCATAGATAGAAATGATTTTAATTATCTTAATATGTTGATAGATTACGACAAGTTTGTCAATGAAAATTACACACAGCTTCCTGAAAATACAAAAAGCTTTCTCCAGAAATTTATAAAAGATAAAAATATCAATACAAGCTCTATGGATAATACAATAATTGATGTTATGAGTCTTTTAGTAGGTTCAAATGAATATAAGTACACTCTTTCACCAGGAAAAACTCCTGATGGAGAAGATTTTGTTGAATATTTCTTAAGCAAAAATAAAAAAGGTTATTGTAGGCATTTTGCCTCATCAGCAGTTCTATTACTTCGTGCGTCAGGAATACCTGCAAGATACGCAGAGGGCTTTAAATTTAACACTGCAAAGCTCACAAATATCGGTTCTATCGAAATGCTCGATTCAGATGCCCACGCATGGGTAGAAGTTTATTACTCAGGAACAGGCTGGAAAGCATTAGACTTTACCCCCTCAGATTCGCTTCGCAGTGAAAGCAGTATAGAAGATAGTTCTGATAGCAGTACTGAAAGCTCGAAAAGTATGGTAGAAAGCAGTAATAATAAACACTCTGAAGCATCACCATCTGATACATCTTCTGAACAAACTTCTGCAAGCACTCAATCTAATACAAGCTCTACCCCAGTGATAGTATATATATTGTTTATTCCAATGTGTGCTGCAATAGTATTTGCTACACTTTGGATAAATAGATTTATAAGGGTAAAAAAGCGAAAGAAAATATTTAGTGATAAGAATAAAAATAAGGCTTTACTCGCTATTTATTCATATATAGTTCAGCTTTTACTATATAAAGTTCAAATTGATGAAAATAATTCAATATATGATAATATCAAGCAGCTTATAGAAAAGGGAGATACTCCACAAGAAAAGAAAAAGTGGTATGAGCTTTTCTTTAAAGAAATTTATCCAATAGCAGAAAAAGCAAAATTCAGTGGCAAACCTATATCATCTGAAGAACTTTCGCTTTTCCTGAAATATTCTCATGAAATTCATGATACGGTTATGAATAGCTTGAATTTCTTTCAAAGACTTGTTGCAAAGTATATGGATATACTTTAATTCTGACTATCTACAATTTTTTGCAAATTTAAAAATTTATGCTTGACATTTTATTTTAGTTGTGCTATTATAAATGAGCGGTTTGGAAAGAACCGCAAATGCGCCAGTAGCTCAGCTGGATAGAGTGTTTGGCTACGAACCAAAAGGTCGGGGGTTCGAGTCCCTCCTGGCGCGCCAAGCTAAAAAGTCCGTTACTTCGGTAACGGGCTTTTTGTGATTTTATGGAAGAAGTTAAAGAAAAAAGAACTTATTAAAATGTACACCTGCTACTCCCTCATCTTGAAATCTCATTTCATTTTTTTGAATTTTATATTCTTTGTTAAATACAATTATTTCTTGCCTTGCAATAGGATTTCGGATATAATCATATATAGAAAGCTATCGAAAGTATTAAGAGGCTGATAAAATCCGTCTCTTGATAAAAATGAAATGTTAAGGGCTTTGCCCTAACACCCACCAAAGGCTCTGCCTTTGTAAACCGCAAGCCTTTAAAAAGGCTTGACCTAAACTTTTAAGTGTCTTTGAAAAGTTAGTCAGCAAATCATAGGAACGAATTATATCCGTTCTAACAACAGAAAGGTATGATATTTTGAATAAAAATGATGCTGAATTAAGAGCGGACGAACTCCGCAGGCTTATAGATTATCACAATCAAAAATACTACAATGAAGATTCTCCTGAAATTGATGACTTTGAATATGATAAGCTTCTTCGTGAACTTGAAAATATTGAAGCCGAATATCCCGAATTGATTACAACAAATTCTCCGACACAAAAAGTCGGAGGAAATGCTTCAGGTGAAAAATTTGCTCCAGTTGTGCATAATGTTCCGATGGAAAGTTTGCACGATTCTTTTTCACATAGCGAAATAAGAGATTTTGATAAGCGAGTTCGTGAAACCATATCAAATCCAACCTATGTTGTTGAACCTAAAATTGATGGACTTTCCGTATCCGCTGAATACAAAAACGGAATATTTGTGCGTGGTTCAACTCGTGGTGACGGTTCTGTTGGTGAAGATATTACAGAAAATCTAATGACTATAAAATCACTGCCTATGAAGCTCAACAAACCTATTCCCTACCTTGAGGTTCGTGGTGAGGTTTATATGTCAAATGATACCTTTATGAAAATAATCACAGCTCAAGACGAAAATGGCGAAAAGCCTTTCAAAAATCCAAGAAATGCCGCTGCTGGTTCTCTCCGCCAAAAAGACGCTAAAATCACAAAGGCTCGTTCTCTTGATATTTTTGTTTTCAACATTCAGCAAATAGACGGTGTAACTCTCAATAGCCACAAAGAAAGCCTTAACTTCTTAAAGGAATTAGGCTTTACTGTTTTGCCTTTCTATAATGATTTCAATGATATAGAAAAGGTTATTGATGAAATAGAGCGTGTAGGTGAAGTTCGTCAGTCACTCCCTTTCCAGACAGATGGTGCAGTTATTAAAATTGACAGCTTTGCACAGCGTACAGAACTGGGAAGTACAGCAAAATTTCCGAAATGGGCAGAAGCCTATAAATATCCACCTGAGGAAAAGGAAACCACTCTCCTCGATATTGAAATAAATGTCGGCAGAACTGGTGTTCTCACTCCTACTGGAATATTCTCACCTGTTTCTCTTGCTGGCACAACTGTAAGCCGAGCAACCTTGCATAACATTGACTTTATAAAAGAAAAAGATTTGCGTATTGGGGATACCGTTGTTCTTAGAAAAGCTGGTGAAATTATTCCTGAGGTTGTAAAAGTTACCGCTCACACAGAAAATTCTGAACCTTTTGAATTTCCTAAAATATGTCCGTCCTGCGGTTCACCTGTTACTCGTGAAATTGATGAAGCCGCTTTCCGTTGCACAAATACCGATTGTCCGGCACAGCTCATAAGGCACTTAATACACTTTGTTTCTCGTGACGCTATGGATATTGATGGACTTGGCTCAGCTGTTATTGAACAGCTTGTTGACAATGAAATGATTTCCTCTCCGCTTGATTTATACAGAATAAATTCCGCACAGATTCAATCTCTTGAAAGAATGGGCGAAAAATCTGCAAATAACCTTATAAATGCAATAGAAAAATCTAAGTCGAATGATTTATATAGGCTTGTTTTCGCACTTGGAATAAGGCATATCGGACAAAAAGCCGCCAAATTACTCGCTGATGAATTTGGTACTCTTGATGCTATTGCAGAGGCAAGTATTGAACAGATTTCTGCTATCGAAGGCTTTGGCGGTATTATGGCAGAATGTGTATATGATTATTTCAGACTACCTGAAACTAAGGTTCTGATTGAAGAAATTAAGACTCTTGGTCTTAATACACAGGCCGAAAAGAAGTCAAAAAGCGAAACTAACGCATTATTCGAAGGCAAAACCTTCGTTATTACTGGCACTCTCAAAAATTACAAGCGTACAGAGGCAGCCTCTATTATTGAGCAGCTTGGCGGAAAAACTTCTTCAAGCGTTTCTAAAAAAACCGACTTTGTACTTGCTGGTGAAGAAGCTGGAAGTAAGCTGACAAAAGCTCAATCACTTGGCGTAGCAGTAATTGATGAGGAAGAATTTGAGCGTATGCGTTCATTACAAGAATAAAAGGAGAATTTTTATGAGCGAAACACTTTCAAAAGAAGCCACTCAGCTTTTGTATCAATATTTTGATGCCGCAGCAAATCTATATGGTGTAATTCCACTTCGCACCTTGCTTAGAATATACAATAGTCAAAATGAACCTATCTCTGAGGACGATTTCGTAAAATTCGTTGAAAGCATTTATCTTGATATTAAATGCTATTCAATCTTCGCAACAGATGAATTATTCCCTAATCCTCCTAAGATAAAAACTATTGATAAAAATTTAGTTGCCGAAAATCTTTGTCTTGGTAACTGCGATGAATATTTTGATATGATTGAGTTACAAAAAGGAAAACCATATTATATTCCTGATAAAAAACAACTCTTGAAATATGCTAATGATGGATATTTTGAAAAAACTCTTGAATTTATCAGCCTTAGAGCATTTCTTAGAAATCTGCCTAATCTCGAAAAAGAAGAAGCTGATATTCTTGCAGATGATATTCAGCTAATCATTTCAATTGAAAAAGGAAGTCTTACACTTGCTATCCAAAGAGCAGCTCAATTTGGCTTAGACTTTGACAATGCAAGTATTCGTTCTGAATTTTCAAAATTATGTAATGATTTATGTAATCATACAAGAATGAATATGCACTGCGGGCATACACCTGCTGAACTATACAATATATAAGATTATATATAATTAAAAAGCTTAGTCGCTGCTCATAATTGTTGAGCAGCGACTTTTTAATTTATTAAATGCAAGTTTGATAAATTAAAGATTTCACTTAGTATTTATCTTTTGGAAAGCCCTTGAAAATATATCTTGATTAAAGCTTTGAATTTTAACTTCAACTATTTTGCAAAATATCTAAGTTTATTAAATTATATATTGTATTTTTGAATTTTATTTCATTTAATCTTTCATTTTTAGTTTTGATTTTGAACATTATTCTTCTACTATTTTAAAAGTTTCTTACATATATGGTATAAATTTGCGTAAAGCATTGACAAATTAAACATTTTGACGGATAATATTAAGTGAATTTTATATGTGTAGAAAATTCATTTTGAGTTTTTACACTAAAACTTTATAAGGGGGATTAACCATGGGTTATACACTCGCACAAAAAATTATTAAAGAACACATTCTTAGTGGCGAAATGACTGTCGGCTCTGAAATTGGCCTTAAAATCGACCAAACTCTTACTCAAGACGCAACAGGTACAATGGCTTATCTTGAATTTGAGGCTATTGGTATTCCAAGAGTTAAGACAGAAAAGAGCGTTGCTTATATCGACCATAATACTCTTCAAACTGGCTTTGAAAATGCTGATGACCACCGTTTCATTCAGTCTGTTGCAAAGAAGCACGGTATCTACTATTCTCGTCCTGGTAACGGTATCTGCCATCAGGTTCATCTCGAGCGTTTCGGCAAGCCTGGCAAGACTCTTATAGGCTCTGACAGCCATACTCCAACAGGCGGCGGTATCGGTATGCTTGCTATGGGTGCGGGTGGTCTTGATGTTGCCGTTGCTATGGGTGGCGGTGCTTACTACATCTCTATGCCTAAGATGGTTAGAATCAATCTCACTGGCAAGCTTCAGCCATGGGTTGCTGCTAAGGATATTATTCTTGAAGTTCTAAAGATTATGTCTGTTAAGGGTGGTGTAGGTAAGATTATCGAATACGGCGGTGAGGGCGTTAAAACTCTTACAGTTCCTGAAAGAGCTACTATCACAAATATGGGTGCTGAGCTTGGTGCTACTACTTCTATCTTCCCTTCTGACGAAATTACAAGAGAATTTATGAAGGCTCAAGGTCGTGAAGAAGATTGGATTGAGCTTCAGCCTGATGCTGACGCTTTTTATGATGAGGTTATCAATATCGACCTTTCAGCTCTCGTTCCTATGGCTGCATGTCCACATAGCCCTGACAATGTTAAGTCTATTGAGGAAATCGGCCCACAAAAGATTGACCAAGTTCTTATTGGCTCATGCACAAACTCATCTTATCTCGACCTTATGAGAGTTGCTCATATAATGAAGGGCAAGACTGTTCACCCTGATGTAAGCTTTGGTATCGCTCCTGGCTCTAAGCAGGTTTATAATATGCTCGCAAGAAATGGTGCTTTGGCTGACCTTATCGAGGCTGGTGCAAGAATTCTTGAGTGTGCTTGCGGTCCTTGCATAGGTATGGGACAATCCCCTAATTCTAAGGGTATTTCTCTCCGTACATTCAACAGAAACTTTGAAGGCCGTTCTGGTACTGCTGATGGCCAGATTTATCTTGTCAGCCCAGAAACTGCTGCTGTTTCTGCTATTGCAGGTGTATTCACAGACCCAAGAACTCTTGGTGACGCTATCGACATCAAGCTTCCTGAAAAGTTTGAAATCAACGATAATATGGTTGTTGCTCCGGAGCCAGAAGAAACTATGGACACTGTTGAAATTCTTCGTGGTCCTAACATCAAGCCTTTCCCACAGACTTCTCCACTTGAAGATTCTATTGATGTTCCTTGCTCACTCAAGGTTGGCGATAACATCACAACAGACCACATTATGCCTGCTGGTGCTAAGATTCTTCCTCTCCGTTCAAATATTCCTGCTATTTCACAATACTGCTTCACAGTATGCGATAAAGAATTCCCTAAGAGAGCTTTAGAGCTCGGCGGAAGCATCATTGTTGGTGGAGTAAACTATGGACAAGGTTCTTCAAGAGAACACGCCGCTCTTGCTCCTCTTTATCTTGGAGTTAAGGCTGTTTTGGTTAAGTCCTTTGCAAGAATTCACCGTTCTAACCTCATCAATGCAGGTATTCTCCCACTTACATTCGTAAATGAAGCTGATTATGATTCTATCAGCGAGGGCGACGAGCTTGCTATTCCTGATGTTAAGAAGCTTATTATGAACGGCAGTGAACTTACTGTTATCAATAAGACAACAGGTAAGGAAATCCCTGTACTTTGCGAGCTTTCAGACCGTACAAGAGATATTATTCTTGCTGGCGGACTTCTTAACTATACTAAAGAAAATTCTTAATATTCCACACATAATACCCGCTTAATATAAGAAAGGAATGATAATGATGGCAAAGATTCAGATGAAAACACCTTTAGTCGAGATGGACGGCGATGAAATGACCCGAATCATCTGGAAGATGATTAAGGATATTCTCCTCCTCCCTTATATCGACCTCAAGACTGAATATTATGACCTCGGACTTGAGCATAGAGAGGCTACTAAGGACCAAGTTACTTTTGATTCCGCAGAAGCTACTAAAAAATATGGCGTTGCTGTAAAGTGTGCTACTATTACTCCTAACGCAGAAAGAGTTAAAGAATACAACCTCACTGAAATGTGGAAATCACCTAATGGTACTATTCGTGCAATTCTTGATGGTACAGTTTTCAGAACTCCTATTCTCGTTAAGGGTATCACACCATTTATTCCAAGCTGGAAAAAGCCTATTACTATTGCTCGTCACGCTTATGGCGATGTTTATAAGAATACTGAAATGGTTGTTCCTGCTGACTGCAAGGCTGAGCTTGTTGTAACAGACGCAAACGGTGTTGAAACTCGTTCACTTATCCACGATTTCAAAACTCCTGGTATTATTCAAGGTCTTCACAATCTTGATAAAAGTATCAGCAGCTTTGCAAGAGCTTGTTTCAACTTTGCTCTCGACCAAAAGAAAGATATTTGGTTTGCTACTAAGGATACTATTTCTAAGAAATATGACCACCGTTTTAAGGATATTTTCAACGAAATATTTGAGGCTGAATATAAGGATAAATTCAAAGAGGCTGGTATCGAATATTTCTATACTTTGATTGATGACGCTGTTGCAAGAGTTGTTCGTTCAGAGGGTGGATATATCTGGGCTTGCAAAAACTATGATGGTGATGTTATGTCCGATATGGTTGCTACTGCTTTCGGTTCACTCGCAATGATGACCTCTGTTCTTGTTTCTCCTGATGGCGTTTATGAGTATGAAGCTGCACACGGAACTGTTCAGCGTCATTACTATAAACATCTCAAGGGTGAAAAGACTTCTACAAACTCTATGGCAACTCTCTTTGCTTGGACTGGTGCTTTGAGAAAGCGTGGAGAACTTGATAATCTTCCTGAACTTATCGACTTTGCTGATAAGCTTGAAAAGGCTTCTATTGAAACAATTGAAGATGGTGTTATGACTGGTGACCTTGCTGCTCTCTCAAGCCTTGATAACATCACTAAGGTTGATACAGAAGCGTTCCTTACAGAAATTGCAAAAAGATTAGATAAAAAAATGGCTTAATATAAAAAATCTCTTTTAATCAGTAAAAAATGTGCTATAATAAGGTGTGGGAATTTGTCCCACACCTTATTTTTTGGAAGTCGGTGAATAAAACTTGTCTAAACACGAAAATATATCAGTTCAAGTAATAAATCGTTTGCCAAGATATTACCGTTTTCTTGGCGAATTGCTTGATAAAAATATAACAAGAATTTCTTCAAGAGAGCTTTCAGACAGAATGCACTTAACCGCATCACAAATTCGACAGGATTTAAACTGTTTTGGTGGTTTTGGTCAACAGGGATACGGCTATTCTGTTCAAGCTCTGCATGATGAAATAGGTCATATCCTTGGCATTGATAATCAATATAGTGCTATAATGATTGGTGCTGGAAATCTCGGAAAGGCTGTTGCAACACATATGTCTTTTGAAAAACGAGGTTTTAAACTTACAGGTATTTTTGATAGCGATAAAAATAAAATCGGACAGAAAATTCGTGACATAAGCATTATGGATACGGAATTTCTTGAAAAGTTCTGTTCAGAAAATCATCCTGATGTTGCAATATTTTGTGTTCCGAAAGCTGCAACACCAGCACTTGCAACTAAACTTCATTCATATGGTGTAAAAAACTATTGGAATTTCAGCCATTATGACCTAACACTCGATTTTGATGATATTATTGTACAAAATGTTCATCTCAATGATAGCCTTATGGTTCTATGCTATATGATAACCGATAGCCGAAACAAAGCTGATGAAAAAACAATTAACTAAACAACATATATTAGTTCATTCTATCTTTCTGTGGTCCATAAAACATAAAGTATTCTACTTTTTCCTTGCTTACTTAATTCTGTTATTTCGTTTTCATAAATGTTTATATGTTGATAACTTCTTGGCATTAAAAATCCCTCCTGATGTATATTCTACATCAAGAGGGATTTTTTCTATTGTCCTTTTTTTACAGACTTGTTCAAATCTATTTCATAGTTTTTTACTTTATAGATTTATTGAATTGTCAAAATCAATTATCTGTTAGCCTTCTTCTTTACTGTAACAAATACTATGCCTGCGATTGCAAGAAGTGCTATACCTACGAATGCAAACCAAACGATTGGTGTGCTTGTATCGCTTGTATTTACGCCATTTGAATTATCGTTATCAGATGATGTAACCTTGCTTGTATCCTCTGGAGTACCATTTGTATCGCCAAGAACAAGTACCATAGTTGACTGAGCCTTAACTGTTACTGTGTCACCGTTGATTGTTTCGATAACATCTGTACCAGCCTTCTCGCCATTGACACAAACCTGCCACTTGTCGCTCTTTGGAAGCTTAACCTGAACATCTTCCTTATTAGCATTGTATGCTACAAAGATAGAATCAGCCTTTTCGCCGTTTGGTTTGCCACTTACTTCATAAGCAACAACATTATCGCCAACATCTTCGGAGAATTTAATGCTGTTGTTGACATCTTCTGTTGTTGTAAGTCTGAGTGATGGGTGAGCCTTTCTGAATTCGATAAGACCCTTATAGTAGTTGCTTACGCCTGAAACAAGGCTGCTTGAGAGTGTATCCCACTTAACGCTGTTTGTAGAATCAGGTGACTTATAGCTGTTGCTATCTAGCTTGCCATTAGCAAGAGGCTTTGTTCTGCACATTTCTTCGCCACCGAGGAAGAATGGTATACCCTGTGATGTAAATACAACTGAGCTTGCGAGCTTAGTCATAGCTGCCTTTTCTTCGTCTGTTGCATCTGGGCAAGAATTTGTGAATCTATCCCAAAGTGTGTTGTTATCGTGGCAAGAAACATAGTTAATTGTCTGTGTAGGAGCGCCTGCCCATGAATCAGTTGCACCGAGAACGCCAGACTTAACTGTGCTCTCAAGACCACTCTTACCACTTACGAAACCTGTATCTTCTTCATCAAATACATTACCTTTAAGGCCATCTCTGATATCATCGCTAAATGCACCAAAACCAGGCATCTTAGAAATCTGAGCCTTCAAAGCTGCTTGTGATGATGGAAGTGTAGAAGAACCGCCTGTCCAACCTTCACCATATGTGATGATTGTTGGGTCAATCTCATTAAGAGCTGCTCTGATTTCATTGATTGTTTCTTGGTCATGAAGTCCCATAAGGTCAAAACGGAAACCATCAATATGATACTCTGTTGCCCAGTAAACAACAGATTCTACGATATATTTTCTAACCATTGAACGCTCAGTAGCTGTTTCGTTACCACAGCCTGAACCATTTGAGAAGCTACCGTCTTCGTTTTCTCTATAATAGTAGTCAGGGAATGACTTATTGAAGTTAGAATCATATGTAGCTGCTGTGTGGTTATAAACAACATCCATAATAACTCTTATACCACTCTTATGAAGTGACTGAACCATCTGCTTGAACTCGTTGATTCTTACTTCACCGTTGTAAGGGTCTGTTGAATAAGAGCCTTCTGGGAAGTTGTAGTTCTTAGGGTCATAGCCCCAGTTGTACTGAGCCTTGTCAAGCTTTGTTTCATCAACGCTTGAAAAGTCGAATGCAGGCATAATCTGAATGTGTGTGATTCCGAGATTCTTAAGATAATCAAGGCAAGTAGAATTACCATTTGAATTCTTTGTACCTGTTTCTGTAAATGCAAGATACTTACCCTTATGAGCGTCAGAAACGCCTGAACTTGCATCAATAGAGAAATCTCTTACATGCTGCTCATAAACAATAGCGTCTGTTGCATTACCACCAAACTCTGGACGAACATCGCTATCCCAACCATCTGGGTTTGTAGACTTGAGGTCGATAATCATACCTCTGTCGCCGTTTACGCCACCTGCTCTTGCATAAAGGTCAACAGCCTCGTTTTCGCTGCCATTAATCTTGAATGTATAAGTGTAGTATACGCCATTGAGGTCGCCTGCTTCTTCTGCTGTCCAGACGCCCTTATCGCCAAGTGTCATATCAACAGATTTGATAAGTGTGTCGCCATTGCCTGTTGAGTAGAGGTTAAGTGTAACTTTCTCTGCGAGAGGTGACCATGTCTTAAATGTTGTTTTTTCTGCTGTGTAGTTAGCACCGAGGTCGTTGCCGTCATAAGTATACTTCTGCTCAAACTCGTTTGTATCATAAACAGCAGCAGTAGAAACATCAAGCTCAATAAAGCCATCAATGTAGAGCTTATAGCTCTTGCCATAAGGAAGCTCATCAGAAGTTATCAAGCTGCCATTCTTGCCATCTGTTGTAACAGAAGCTACTGCATAAGTATTTCCTTCGGAATCCTTAACAGTTACATCGCTTGCCTTGAGGTTTGCTTCCTGAGAAAGTGTGAAGTCAATCTGGCTTGTAGAAACCATCTTTGCCTTCTTGATTCTTGGAGATGTAAGTTCAGCCTCTGTATAGCCAAACTCAGCCTGTCCTTGAAGAACATAAATATCTACTTTTCCGTCTTGAGCCTTAGCTGTTTCGATGAAACGGTCACCGTCTGTATCCTTAGATTCCCACTCACCCTTACGGATAATAAAGCCTATCTTGTCAATACCAGCTACATCCATGTTGAACTTGGATACTGCACCAAAGCTATCGCTTGATGTGAAATCCTGTTGACCTCCGTCTTTGCCATCTGCCCAAACCCAGATATTCCAATTATCATAATTAGAATCGCTTCTTTGGTAGTGAACAGTAACTTCGAGGTCATCTGTCGCTGCAACTGAAGGTACAACAAATACTGCTGCAATCATCATAAGTGACAGAAGTAGTGCTAAGAATTTTTTCATTGTTCTTGTTGCCATTTTTCAAATTCTCCTTTTTTTATTATCCGAAATCTTACTAAAAAATGATTTCAGATTAACTTGATTATATCATATTTATAAAAGTTTTAAAAGAATTTATAAATTTTTTTCATACAAATTATTAACAGGCAATCTGTCTAATTTGCACAAACTTTTATGTTAATATTTGGTTCTTAAGGAAAATTTTAATTTATATGGAAATATATATAAATAATTCTTTCTTTTTCAATATATTAATATTGATATTAGAAAAATAAAAGTTTCGCTCAAACTTTTTCTTATGGAAACATATTTGATTTTAACTTACTTTTATAAACCTTAAAGCAGAACCATCATAAGAAAGCTCAAGTTCATTTCCATAAAGCTTATATTTGAATACTATATTCCCATAATCTTCAGAAACTATTATAATCTTATCATTATCTATTTCATAATATTCATTTAATTTCAATTCGCTTTTATCTGTCTTTTTTACATTTAAAATAATATTTCTATTTTCAAAGCTGAGTTTACCCCTACTTTCTTTGCTATTATCATCACTTTTTAATTTCCACGAATATAATACAATTTCTTCTGCAGCGGAATCTGGTGGTGATACTGTGCAGCCACACAAGCTAATGATAAGAATACTTGCAAGTATGAAAGCTCTTCGTTTCATAATAAACCTCCGTTTTTATTAAAATGGATTTTTTATCCGTCAAAAAGGCAAGCAAAGCTCATTATATTCGATTATTTTTGAATAAAATAATAAATTTTGCAAGAATATAAAATAAGACTTGCATTTTTACATATATTATATTAAAATATTAAGCGGAAATCGACTGTATTTTGCAGTTCATAAAATAATTTATGCTATTTTAGGGGGATTCATAATGTCAGACTATCAGTCTATGGACAAAAATGCTCTTGAATCAGAGCTTAAAAATCTAAAAGCAGAATATGAGGATTATAAGGCTCAAGGTCTAAAACTCAATATGGCAAGAGGTGTTCCAAGTACAGCTCAGCTTGAGCTTTCACTTCCTATGCTTGATATACTCAAAAGTGATAGTGATTGTCTTTCTGTATCAGGTGCAGATTGCCGTAACTATGGTATTCTCGATGGTATTGATGAGGCCAAGGAACTTTTTGCACAAATGCTTGGTGTTAAGCCTGAAAATGTATTCATCGGTGGCAACTCAAGTCTTAATATGATGTTTGATACAATCGCTTGCTTCTCTGAAAATGGTGTTGCTGGAGAACAGCCTTGGCTTCTCCAGGGAAAGATTAAGTTCCTCTGCCCTGCTCCAGGATATGACAGACATTTCGGCGTTACAGGCTTCTTCAAAAATATTGAAATGATTACTATTCCTATGACTGAAAATGGTCCTGATATGGATATGGTAGAAAAGTATGTTGAAAACGACTCTACTGTCAAAGGAATCTGGTGCGTACCTAAGTATTCAAACCCAGACGGCATAACATATTCTGACGAAACTGTTAAGCGTTTCGCAGCATTAAAGCCTGCTGCTAAGGATTTCAGAATTATGTGGGATAACGCATACTGCATACATGACCTTACTGACACCCCTGATACTCTCCTTAATCTTTATGACGAATGTCTTAAAAACGGCAATGAAGATTTGCCAATTATGTTCTGCTCTACTTCTAAGATTACTTTCCCAGGCTCTGGTGTTTCCGCTCTCGCAGCATCAAAGAATAACCTTGATGTTCTCAAAAGCAGATATAAGTTTCAAACTATCGGTTATGATAAGCTTAATATGCTCCGCCATATCAGGTTCTTTAATAACTATGAAGGCGTTGTTGCACATATGCAAAAGCATAAGGCTATCCTTGCTCCAAAGTTTGAGCTTGTCATAAGTAAGCTTACAAAAGAACTTGGCGACAAGAATATTGCAAGCTGGCATAATCCTAATGGTGGTTACTTTGTCAGCGTAAATGTTCTCAATGGCTGTGCTAAAAAAGTTGTTGCCCTTTGTAAAGAGGCTGGAATTAACCTCACTGGTGCAGGTGCTACATATCCTTATGGTATTGACCCTAACGATTCTAATATCAGAATTGCCCCAAGCTTCCCTCCTCTTGATGAACTTGCTAAGGCTCTTGATATTTTCTGCCTATGCACAAAGATTGCAGCCATAGAAAAGCTTTTGGATAAATAATATATAAATTCTGCCCTATTACGAAAGCTTTTAGCTTTATTTGATATGAATTTGTCTTAATCACATTGACTTTTTCGACCATAAAATATATAATTAACCTTGTTACCTCTGTTTTCGTGAGTGACAAGGTTTTTTATTTTGCAAAATTCCTTAAAGCTACTAAAACAGACAAATGAATTTATTGGAGGATACCGTATGAAAAAAGTTGGAAAACCAGTGTTTTTCATCGTCGCTATTCTTATCTTCGCATTGGCGTATACGTCCATCTTCGGCATATATGGCGAAAACGGCGATTTTAAGATTACCTACATCAAGGGTGTCAGCGACATAAGATGGGGAATCGACATTAAGGGTGGCGTTGAAGCTACTTTCAAGCCTTCCGGAAATGTCAAAGCAACAGCAGAACAGATGTCTGCAGCAAAGTCTGTTATAGAGCTTAGACTTGTCACTAATAATATTACTGACTATGAGCTTTATCAGGACAACGATAACGGCCTTATCATCGTCCGTTATCCATGGAAAGAAGACGAAGAAAACTTCGACCCAAGCACAGCTATTGAAGAGCTTGCCGCAACAGCAAAGCTTACTTTCAGAGAAGGCAGTAGCTACACCACACAGGAATATGATTCTAACGGTAAGTTAGTATATAAGACACCGTCAGGAACAACAGCTTCTCACATATACCTCGATGGTAGTGCAATCAAGAGTGCAAAAGCCGATTATGTACAGCTTGAAAACGGCGGTAAGGCACAATACATAGTTTCTCTTGAACTCACCGATGAAGGAAGAAATCTTTTCAAAGAAGCTACAACCGAACTTTCTGCTAAATCTTCAGGTGAAAATGTTATGTCCATATGGATGGATGACACAAGAATTTCTGCACCAACTGTTGAAAGTGTTATCGACAGCAACAGCTGTATGATTACAAGCGGAAGCAGAGAAGATGGTTCTACAGGTTTCACCGCTTCTGAAGCAACAGACCTTGCAAATAAGATTAACGCGGGTGCTTTGCCATTCGAGCTTGAGGTTGACAGCTATGGCTCAATCAACCCAACTCTTGGTGACTATGCACTCTTTGCAATGGCTCTCGCAGGAATTATCGCTCTCACACTTATTATTATCTTTATGATAGTATATTACAGACTTCCTGGTTTCGTTGCTTCTATCGCACTTATTGGTCAAGTTGCATTGTCACTTGCAGCTGTATCGGGTTACTTCCCATTCGCTTCAAGCTTCACTATGACGCTTGCTGGTATAAGTGGTATCATTCTTTCAGTTGGTATGGGCATTGATGCCAATGTTATTACCTCAGAAAGAATTAAGGACGAGCTTTATCAAGGAAAAACACTTGATGGCTGTATCAGATATGGTACAAAGAACAGCTTCTCAGCTATCTTTGATGGTAACATCACAAATATTATAGTTGCTCTTATCCTTATGCTTGTGTTTGGTCCTGCAAATATCCTTTCAGGTATTTTCGGTGCTTCTACAACAGGTGCTATCTACGCATTCGGTTACACACTGCTTGTCGGTGTTATCGCAAACTTCGTAATGGGCGTTTTTGCTTCAAGATTGATGCTTATGTCACTCTCACGCTTCAAGTTCCTGCGAAACAAGAAACTTTATGGAGGTAAGTGACTATGAGACAAAAATTTCATTTTGACTTCGTTGGAAATTCTAAGAAGTTCTTTATCTTAACACTCAGCCTTATGCTTATCTGCCTTATTCTTAATATTTTCGTTTTCCACACAGAGCTTGATATTCAGTTCACTGGTGGTGCTATTATGAAATATAGCTACTCTGGTGATAACCTCTCAGAAAACGAAATTTCTAAAGTAGTTCAGGCTGCTACTAAGGAAGATGTTTCATTCCAGTATAGTAAGAATATGTCTGCTGCAGCTACTGAAAAAAATGCAAACACACTTTCTATCGAGCTTACAGAGGCAAAAACCATTGACCCTGAAACTGAAAAAGGTGTTACAGACGCCCTTAAAAAGGCTTTCCCTGATAATAACTTCACAAGAACTGAAATCACATCAGTTGACCCTTCAAAGGGTGCAACATTCTTCTGGAAGTGTATGGCTGCTGTTGGCATGGCCGCTCTCCTTATGATTCTCTATGTTGGCTTCAGATTCAGAAAAATCGGTGGTCTTTCCGCTGGCTGCACAGCCGTTATCGCACTTATACACGATATAATTATGGCATACTTCACTTTCGTTATTTTCAGAATGCCACTTGATGATAACTTCATAGCCGTTATCCTTACTATCATAGGTTATTCTCTTAATGATACTATTGTTATCTTCGATAGAATCAGAGAAAATCGTAAGTATATTGGTCCTAAGGCTTCAACAGCAGAGCTTGTAAACACAAGTCTTAATCAGACTCTTTCAAGAACAATATGCACAGCTATAACAACTATCCTTGCAATCGGTTCTGTACTTGTTGTTGCACTTATCTATGATATTCAGACAGTTGTAAGCTTTGCACTTCCTATGATGATAGGCGTTATCTTCGGTTGCTATTCTTCAATCTTTATCTCTGCTCCTCTTTGGGTTATGTGGACAAACTACAAAAAGAGAAAAGCTTCTGAAAAGAAAACTAAAGCTAATAAAAAGGCTAAAGAAAGCAAAAATAAAAAATAATTTACTTAAATCGGAAAGTCGAAAGGCTTTCCGATTTTTTGTTTGTTATCTCTGCAAGTCTATATATTGTCAAAATAATAGTTGAAATTTCTGAAATAATATGTTAAAATTATTATATTAAATTATACGGAGGTAATTTCTTATGAAAGAAACTAAGCACATAAAGACACTTAATAGTGCAAATCTTAAAGAATCAGCAGTTAAGGGTGGCTGTGGCGAATGTCAAGCTTCTTGCCAGAGTGCTTGCAAAACTTCTTGCACAGTTGCTAACCAGAAGTGCGAGTCCGCTAATCGCTAATTAATGCCGATTTTAATATGCAAAACCATTCTTACAAGAGCGGACTTAGTTCGCTCTTTATTTATGCAATTTAAATATAAAAAGGAAGCGTGACTAAAATATGATACATAAATATAATCTTTTGGGGAATAACATTTGTCTTGATGTTCATAGTGGTGCTGTACATATTCTTGATGATATTTCCTATAAAATGCTCGATTATCTTGATGAAAATATGACCGAGAATATTCCTGATTCAGTAATTGAAGCTATGAGTGGAGAATACTCTGAGGAAGACCTCACAGAAACTTATAATGACCTCTACGAGCTCTATAAGATGGGACAACTTTTCTCTGATGATGACTATGAGAAGTTTGCTAACCTTATGAAAGGTGCTCCTGTTAAATCTATGTGTCTTAATGTTGCACACGATTGTAACCTCCGCTGTGAATATTGCTTTGCTGCAAAGGGCGACTTTGGCAAAGGTCGCTGTCTTATGCCTCTTGAGATTGGTAAAAAAGCTATCGACTTCCTTATCGAAAAATCTGGTTCAAGAAGAAACCTCGAGCTTGATTTCTTTGGCGGTGAACCACTTATGAATTTCGATGTTGTCAAGGGTGTTATAGAGTATGCAAGAAGCATCGAAAAACAGCACAATAAGAATTTCCGCTTCACTATCACAACAAACGGACTTCTTCTCACAGATGATAAGATTGAATATATTAATAAAGAGATGAATAATGTTGTTCTTTCTCTTGACGGAAGAAAAGAAGTAAATGACAGACTCCGTATAACTCCTAACGGCAAAGGCTGTTATGATATTATTGTTCCTAAGTATCAAAACCTCGTTCAAAATCGTGGCGATAAAGATTACTACATTCGTGGTACATTCACAAGATATAACCTCGATTTTACAAACGATGTTCTCCATATGAAAGACCTCGGCTTTGAACAGCTATCTATCGAGCCTGTTGTATCCGACCCACTTCTCTCCTACTCTATCAAAACAGAAGACTTACCTGCTGTATTTGATGAATACGAAAGGCTCGCCAAAACTATTGTTGAGAGCCGAAAGAAAGGCGAATTCTATAATTTCTTCCACTTTATGATTGACTTAGACCAAGGCCCTTGTGCAGTTAAGCGTTTGCGTGGCTGCGGTTGCGGAAATGAATATGTTGCTGTAACTCCTGAGGGTGATATTTATCCATGTCATCAGTTTGTTGGCGAAGACGATTACAAGATGGGTAATCTCAATGACGGTACTTTCGATGAAGATATGAAAGCAAGATTTGCACTTGCTAATGTATATTCTAAGGATAAATGTAAGAACTGCTGGGCTAAGTTCTATTGCAGTGGTGGTTGTAACGCTAATAACTTCAAATATGAAGGGGATATTCGTAAATCTCACGAAACATCTTGTGAATTGGAAAAAAAGCGTCTTGAATGTGCAATAGCTATTAAAGCAGCGCTTGCTGAATAATTAGGGGCAAAGCTTATGAAAATTCGTAAGCCAAAAGAAATCCTTGCAATAATACTTATCGCAGTTGCATTTTTGCTTGCTACCATTATTATTACAAACTCAATAATAAATTCTTTTAATTTAGTAGAAGATGAACACCCTTCTATGATGAGCTATGAAACTTATACTACTGCCGATAATATAACATATACTCATACTTCGGAAGATAGCCATACTATAAGCTCTAAGCAAATTATGTCTAATAATTCCATTAATTCAAGCAATAATAATTCTATTATTGAAAGTTCTATTAACAACTCAGCCACAAGCCTTTTGAGTCAGTCTACAACAAGTACAAATTCTTCAAGCAGCACTCAATCATGCAAAAATGAATCTGTTTCAAGTTCTACAAGCTACAAAGCTTCATCAAAAAAAGAAACTGAAATTTCTAAAACCAAAAATGAAGAAACTACTCGACAGGTTGAAGAACAAATTCCTATTCATGAGCATAATTATATGGAAAGGGTTATATCTCCTAACTGTACTTCAAAGGGTTATACCCTGCACAGCTGTGACTGTGGAAAATCTTATGCAGATAACTATAAAAATGCTCTTGGACATAAATGGGGAGATTGGGAAACAATATCTGAAGCCACTATAACAAGCAAAGGACTTCAGCAACGAATCTGTCAAAGATGCTCTGCAAAAGATTATAGATATATTGAAAAAATAAAGGTTAATAACTCACCAAACTCTAAATTTTCAGAAGAGGTCGTAAGACTTATTAATGAAGAACGCAAAAAGAATGGTGTAAGTCCACTCAAGATTGATTACACTCTTATGAATAATGCCTATACACGCTCTACTGAACTTGAAACTAACTTTGGGCATAAGCGTCCTAATGGAGAGCCTGGCTACACCTTTGTTCTTGACCTTGATTATTCTATTGTTGGTGAAAATATTGCCGCAGGTCAGAACACACCTCAAGAAGTTGTCAATGCTTGGATGAATTCAACTGGCCACCGCTCAAATATCTTAAATTCTGAATTTACAAATACTGGTGTAGGCTGTTATATGGCAAGTGATGGTTGGGTATATTGGTCACAGCTTTTCGGTGGTTAATTAATGTTTATGTTGAAATTTGCCGAATAATGTGTTATAATTTCTAAAAATGGTCTTCGATTGACTGTCCGTATGGTTAGCGAACGATGTTGTTCGTTTTAAGCGGACAGTCATTTGCTGTTCATTTTAAATTATAAGAGGAGTTTTTTTATGGAGGAGTATCATTATCTTTTGGATTTAGCTTTGATTCTATTTACAACAAAGCTATTCGGCTTAATCTCTCAAAAATTTAAAATGCCACAAGTCGTTGGAGCTTTGCTTGCGGGTCTTATTTTAGGTCCGGCAGTACTTAACATTGTACAAAAATCCAACTTCATCACCACAACATCAGAAATCGGTGTTATTATTTTGATGTTCTGTGCAGGCCTTGAAACTGATGTTAAGGAGCTTAAAAAATGTGGCAAAGCTTCATTTGTTATTGCTTTGCTTGGCGTTATAGTTCCACTTCTTGGTGGATTTGGCGTTGCCTATTTCTTCAATCAGCCTGGAATAATAGATTCAGGTGCAACCTGCAATGTATTCTTACAAAATGTCTTTATTGGCGTAATACTCACAGCTACATCTGTAAGTATTACCGTTGAAACACTTAAAGAGCTTGGAAGGCTAAAGTCCGAATCAGGTAATGCTATACTTGGTGCTGCTATTATAGATGATATTCTTGGTATCATCGCTTTAACCGTTATCACAAGCTTAGCAGACTCAAGTGTTAATGTTTGGATAGTTCTTTTAAAAATTCTTGGCTTCTTTGCAATGGTTGTTGTTGCAGGCTTTGCATTCTATAAGCTATATGTCTGGTGGGCTAATCGCTCTAAACATCTTAGACACAGACACGCAATTATTTGCTTCGTTTTCTGCCTTGGTATGTCTTATGCCGCAGAAGCTCTTTTCGGAGTTGCAGATATTACTGGTGCATTTTTTGCTGGACTTATCATTTCTCTTACACAAAGCTCAGAATATCTTGCAAAGAAATTTGATGTTCTTTCATACCTCTTACTTTCACCTATCTTCTTCGCAAGTATCGGCTTAAATGTTGTACTTCCATCAATGAGTGTACAAATTATAGTTTTCGCAGTTGTAATAACAATAGTTGCGATTATAACAAAGGTTATTGGCTGTGGTTTGGGTGCAAAAATTTGTGGATATAAGAATTATCAGTGCAAGAGAATTGGTATAGGTATGATTTCTCGTGGTGAAGTTGCTCTTATCGTTGCAAATAAGGGTGCTTCTATGGGTTTGCTTGGCTCTGTAATGCTTGGCCCGATAGTTATTATGGTTATCGCAACTACTATAATAACTCCGATTTTGTTAAAAATTGTTTATTCAAACAAAAAGACAAAGAATATTGATGAAACTATACCTGCAGAAAATACTATAAATTCTGTTACGGAAAGAATACAAGATAGCTATGTCAATGAAGTAGTAAACGCAGAGGTTCCTGAAATACCACTCTCAGATAAAAAAATTGGAAGTAATAAAAAAGTAAAATAGTATCATAATTCAAAAGGACACTCTGATTTGAGTGTCCTTTTTGCTGTCATCATTTATATAGAAGTGCTTGCTTTAAAAGCACTTCTCTTTTATTTTTGCAATTTTCAGAAATTACATCTTCAAGTAGCTTATTAAGTACAATGCCAATATTTTTTCCTACTATGCCAAATTTCTTTAAATCATCACCCGAAATATTCAGTTCAGATATAATACAGCAAAGTTTTTTTTCATCTATTTCATCAAAAAATCTGACAGCATTATAATAAAGCTGTGCTGTACTTTCTTTATGAGGTTTTGAAAAGACATCAGAATACTTTATATCAAGCCAATCCTTTGTAAAATCATAGCCAAAATCACGCACAAACCTTCTCATATCTGCAAGAGCTTTTGGAAATCTTATACTATGATTTTTTATAAGCTTCAAGACCTCTGTATTAACTATTTTTTCAAATCTGAATCGTGAAAGAATTTCTTTCGCTATCTCTGCACCCTTTTCAGCATGATTAGGATATTTTTCTTTATCATCAACCATAACCATACAAGACGGTTTTGCAACATCGTGCAAAAGCATACATAATCTCTCACATAGATTTTTTGACATTGAAACCGCTTTTACAGTATGCTCCCAAAGCGTAATATCAGGATATTTTTTCATAATATAACTATCCTCAATACGCAACTCAGGAATCAATTCGTAAATAACCTCTCTGCAAGACATGAGCACATCATAAACGCTTTCACCTAAAAGCATACCTCTAAATTCGCTTGTAATTCTTTCCTTTGCAATTTTTTGAAGTAAAGATTTTGTTTCAAGCATAGCTGAAAGGGTTTCTTCCTCTATTCTAAAGCCTAAAACAGATGCAAACCTCATTCCACGCATAATCCTTAAAGCATCTTCAGAAAATCGCCTATGCGGATTTCCGACACAGCGGATTAATCTATTTTTTAAATCTTCCTGTCCGCCATAAAGGTCTATTATTCCCTCAGATTTACGATAAGCCATAGCATTAATTGTAAAATCACGCCTTGCCAAATCTTCTTCTATATTTCGCTCAAAAGAAACAGAATCAGGTCTGCGTGAATCAGTATAAGTACCATCACTTCTGAATGTTGTAACCTCGACAAGCTTGTTCTCAGATACAACTGCAACTGTTCCATGCTTTATGCCATTATCTACTGTTTTATAGTCCTTGAAAATTTCAAGCATTTCTTCTGGCAAAGCTGAGGTTGCAACATCAAAATCATTTATTGGTCGTCCAAGCAGATAGTCTCTGACACAGCCTCCAACGACATATGCAGAAAAGCCATTTTCCTCAAGTCGGTTTAAAACATCAGAAACATATTTCGGTATACTCATCATAAAATCGCCACCTAATAAAGCAAAATTATTCTTTCTTAGCTTTTAATTCTGCCATCTGCTCACGCTCTTTTTTAAGCTCTTCAAAAAGAGTATTTACATTCCAATCTTTGTTAGTTTCAGTAAGAATTGCAGTAAGCTTAACAAGCCCTGCACCTGTTTTTCTCATTGCAAAGAATAGCTTGTCTATAAGATTGTCTGAAAATCCGCATAATACCATCATCTCCTCAGAAATTCCGTCACCATCATATGCAAGCTTTGTTTCTTCTGAAATTCCTGCAAGCTCACCAAGAGTTTTCGCAAAATCAGATTTAGGAACAGTCTTTACACGCAATTTCAGCGGAAGTGCCGCACGAGTTATTTTAGCAGCTTTCTGCTTAGGAACATTAAATAGCAGTACAGTTTGTATCATATTACACTTTATCCTTTCTTGTATGCAATCCGTTATGATTTCTCAAAAAGAACAGCATATCTATAAAGCTTTTATCATATGGAATAAATTCTCCGCTCTCAATCATAGACTTTATTTCATCAGCCGTTGCCCATTTAACTTCTTTAACTTCTTCGTATTGAAGCTTCAAAGTGTCTATTTCAATCTCTCTTTCAACTAAGTAAATATCATTAAAGCCATTTTTAAAATTTATCGTAAATGACGGACGAATATTACTCAAATCAAGCTTATATCCTATTTCTTCTAAAACCTCTCGCTCGGCGGCAGTCTGACTTGTATCTCCGCTAACCGCAGAACCACCTACTGTAATATCCCACAAATCTGACCAGCCAGATTTAAAAGGCTGTCTATGCTGAATCAGCATTTCACCCTGTTTATTAAAAATACAGACATGAACTGCCAAATGATAGCGATTTTCTTTTATTTTCTCATCACGAATCATAGTTTCGCCTGTTGGAAGTCTATTTATATCATACAAATCCCAAATTTCCATAAATACACCTTAATCTATCTGTTCTCCCTCTGCAGCAGCTTCAATCGCCTTGCGAATTTCTTCTACACCCTCGCCGTTCTCTGATGAACAAGGGAATAATCTTACATCACCAAATACAGACATCTGCTGACGCATTTCCTCAATTCTTGTGGTACGCTGGGATTTTTTCAGCTTGTCGAGCTTAGTCATAGCAACAATAAAATTAAAGCCATTATGCGAAAGGAAGTCTATCATATTCATATCGTCTTTTGTAGCAGGGTGACGCAAATCGCAAATCTGTATAACCATACGAATATCTCTATTCATTGCAAAATAGCCCTCTACAAGCTCTGCCCATCGTCTTTTTTCGCTGTCTGATACCTTTGCATAGCCATAACCGGGCAAATCTGCAAGTCTTACAGTTTTGAGGTTAAAAAAATTTATTGTTGCGGTTTTACCAGGAGTTGCACTAACTCTTGCGAGAGCTTTTCTGTTGAGAATTTTATTTATAAGCGAGGATTTTCCGACATTTGAACGCCCTGAAAATACTATTTCCGGTAGGTCCGACGGCGGAATCTGTGAAGATTTTCCATATGCCGCCTCAAAGCTTACTATCTGAAAATTCATAGTTATTCTCCTTTATATACGAGTTTCAAGAACTTCTGTTTTAGGCTCTTTTTTTGCGTGTTTTTTTCCTGTCTGCTTTTTAGAGCAGAGGGCTGTATCCAAAACCTCATCAATAGTGCTTACAGGCACAAATTCAACTTCGTTCTTGACAGTATCGTCAATCTCCTCAAGATTTGGTACATTATCCTTTGGAATAATAACTGTTCTTATTCCCAGTCTATATGCCGCAAGAGATTTTTCTTTCAATCCACCTATTGGCAAAACTCTACCCCTAAGCGTAATTTCTCCCGTCATTGCAATATCTCTGCGAACTGCTCTGCCTGTCAACGCAGATGTAATTGCAGTTGCAATAGTTATACCCGCTGAAGGGCCGTCCTTTGGTGTTGCTCCCTCTGGAACATGAATGTGAAAATCATAAATCTTATAGAAATCTTTTTCAATACCAAGAGTCTCTGCACGAGTTCTTACACAAGTAAATGCCGCCTGAGCAGATTCTTTCATAACATCTCCAAGAGAGCCTGTAAGAATAAGCTTTCCGCTTCCGCTTGTGACAGCAACCTCAACAGGTAATGTCACTCCGCCAACAGCAGTCCAAGCAAGACCCGTAGCCAAACCAACTTCGTCCTTATCATTCATTTCGTCTTTATTGAACTTTCTTGCACCGAGAAAATCTTCAATATTTTTAACAGAAATTCTTACACTCTTTTCCTCACCAGAAACGATTTTTACAGCAGCCTTTCTCATAAGCTTTGCTATATATCTCTCAAGAGTTCTGACACCAGCTTCTCTTGTGTAATTCTCAATTAAATCAACCAAAGCACTATCAGTAATCTTAAAGTTTTTTGAAGTTAAACCATTCTTTTTAAGCTGTTTCTTAATGAGATGCTTTTTAGCAATATTCAGCTTTTCTTCGCTTGTATAGCTTGAAAGCTCGATTATATCCATTCTGTCACGAAGCGGTGCAGGAATTGATGAAAGATTATTTGCAGTAGTTACAAAAAGTACCTGACTCAAATCAAACGGCATATCTATATAATGGTCATAGAACGAGAAATTCTGCTCACTATCAAGAACTTCAAGCAAGGCAGAAGTCGGGTCACCTCTGAAATCATTTCCAAGCTTGTCTATCTCATCAAGGAGAATAAGCGGATTGTTAGTTTTAGCTTGAGTCATAGCGTGCATAATTCTACCTTGCATAGCACCAAGATATGTTCTTCTGTGTCCACGAATTTCGCTTTCATCGTGTACACCGCCAAGTGCAACTCTTGCATAGCTTTTGCCCAATGCCTCAGCAATAGATTTTGCGATTGAGGTTTTGCCAACTCCAGGAGGGCCTGCAAGACAAAGAATCATCTGATTATTTTTTTCCTTACAAAGTTGTTTTACAGCTATTGCCTCAATGATTCTTTCCTTAACTTCCTTCATTCCGTAGTGGTCGCTATCAAGTTTGTTTCTGATTTTTGCAATGTCTGTTTCATCAATCGTAGATGTATTCCAAGGCAAAGCAAGGCAAGCATCAAGATATGAGCGAATAATTCCTGCCTCCTGAGAAATCGACGGAAGCTTAGAAAGCTTTTCAATTTCCTTTTTAAGCTTTTGCTCGTTTTCTTCGGAAAGTTGAAGCTCATCAACTTTCTCAGTATACTTATCAAGCTCCTCTGCTAAATCAGAATCTCCAAGCATATTTTCGCCAAGCTCATCATTTATAGCTTTCAAACGCTCTTTAAGATAATATTCACGCTGATTTTCGTCCATAGACGCTTTTACTTTTTCGCCTATATCGTGTTCAGTGTTAAGTATTATAAATTCTTCATTAAGATATTCAAGTAGCATATTAAGACGCTTTTCTATGTCAGGCTCATTAAGAATATCCATTTTATAATTAAGATTTACAATAGCGTGTTCAGCTACAAGGTCGCATAAAGTTCCTGCGTCCTCACAAGAACGAATCATTGTAACCGTATCATTAGAAAGCCTGAGATACTGCGGTAAAATCTGAACATTCTTTACAAATGCTATCTTTACCGCCTGTTTCAGGGCTGATATTGTTATATTATCATCTGTATTTGTAAGTTCAGCCTCCTGAACCTCAGCTTCCATAAAGGACTCAGTTTCAGTATATCTGATTGTATTTGCCCTGAACAAACCTTCAACAATTATTCTGATTTCAGAATCTGAAATTCTTATTGCCTGCTTTATTTCTGCAACAGTACCAATCTTTGTAAGATTGCTTTCAAGCTCCTCGTCCTCAAGTACATTTATAGTGGCTGGCATAAATACTCTTTGGTCTTTTTTTATAGACTCAGTTAAAGCTATTACTGCTTTCTTAGAGCTTACATCATATTGAGTAGTTGAAAGCGGATATACAACTAAACCTCGTGTTGGAATAACAGGTAATGTAATAATCTCCGTATCCATATTGTCCTCCAATAAATTTTATATCTATATCGTATTTTTAAAAATAATTAGCATAAAGGGGAAAATCCACAGAATAGATTTTCCCCTTTTGTTAAGTCTAATATACTATTCTTAGACTGAATTTTACTTTTCAGAAGATTTTGCAAGCTCTCTTTCGAGCCATGCGACAGCTAAATCAAGTGCAACTGCAAGATTTTCTTTCTCGCCTGTCTTGATAATCTGCTTTCTTGCACTGATTTCTGTATCTGTGCTTAAAAGCTGAATTGTAACCTTATTGGCACAATCAAGATTATTTGAATTTTCCTTAGACTTGATTTGCAGCTTAATAACATAGGGGTCTTTCATATCTCCGAAAAAAATCGTGTCATTATTTCTTACAAGCGGTTTTCCTCTGTAATAAAGTGGAAATGTAGTTTTAGTGTTAGACATATAATCCTCCAATCGCAGTAAGTATGATTTATAAACGGTTAAAGAAACTACTGTGCCTTGTGCAAGGAAATTTGCACAAGGCACAAAAACGCAGTAGATTCACAAATTTAAGGTCTTACCATAATACTTTTTATTTTGGTAAGATATGCTTCAGATTTTATTTAAAACCATCAGGCACTCCTTTTAGCAATGATGTCTTAAAGATTTAAATAATTCTTTAGCAAAACTTCAAGCAAATCATCACGATCAATTTTTCTTATAAGATTTCTCGCGTTATTGTGAGTAGTTATATAAGTGGGATCCTCAGACAAAATATATCCGACAATCTGATTCAGAGGATTATAGCCTTTTTCCTCAAGAGCCTTATAAACCGTAGTAAGAATAACTCTTATGCTCTCATCTTTATTGCCGTTAATAGAAAAGACCATAGTTTTGTCCTGCACGAGTACCACCTCCATACTGCTTATTTTAGCATATACATTATAGGATTTCAAGTACAAATTGTAAATTTGACACTAAAATGACCAATTTATTGTGCATTATGCTCTAAGAACTGCACCCTCATTTTCAAGAGCCTTCATAATTTTCTTCATAGTGCTGTTAGCGTGTTCATCTGTGAGGGTTTCATTATGAGAACGCATTGTGATTCTGAATGCAACATTCTTCTTACCCTTTTCAATCTGTTCACCTTGATATACATCAAAGAGCTTAACAGATTCGAGAGTAGAACCAGCAGATTTTTTCATAGCCTTTTCGAGTGTAAGAACAGGGATATTCTCATCACAGATAACTGCAATATCTCTTGTTACAGCAGGGAACTTAGGAAGTGGAGTATACTGCTTTTCAGATTTTGTATACTTAAAGAGCAAATCAGCCTCAAGCTCAAAAGCATAAACTCTCTCAACGATACCATAGTTTTCAGCTACCTGTGGGTGAAGTTCGCCGAATACGCCAATTCTTTCGCCGTCAATAGTAAGAACAGCACAACGACCTGGGTGATATGCAAATTCATCAGCGGAAGCCTCTACATCATAATCATAGATTGAAAGTCTGTCGAGAGTTTCTTCTACAATGCCCTTTAACTCAAAGAAATCAGACAAGCCATAGAAACCACCTATAAGCTTATTCTTTTCGACAGGAAGCTTATCATCTGTTGTAGGAATATACTCACGAGCAAGCTCATAGAGATAAGCCTTTTCGTTTCTGTTGTTATAGTTCTTTGCAAGGATTTCAAGAATTGAAGGAAGTGCAGTTGTACGCATTACGCTTGTATCCTCACCGAGCGGATTTGTTATAACAACTGAACGGCGAAGTTTGCTATCCTTTGGCATAAGAATCTTATCATAATACTTAGGGCTTACAAAAGAATATGTCATAATCTCGCTCAAACCAAGAGCAAGCATTGTTGACGCAATCTTATTATCAAACTTCTGACGAGCTGTATACTTACCCTGAGCACCACCACTTATAGAAGTTGATGGAATTGTATTGTAGCCTACAAAACGAGCAATTTCTTCTGCAATATCAGCCTTATGCTGGAGGTCAGGTCTGAATGTTGGTGGAAGAACATCTTCTCCGTCAAATTCACATTCAAGCTTTGTAAGAATAGCCTTCATTTCGTCAACAGAAAGCTTTGTATCAAGGAATGAGTTAATCCAATCAGGCTCAAGAGCAATTCTCTTTCTTACATTTATCTTGTCGATAGATTCACCAGCAAAGTCGATAATCTCGCCATCATATACATCTCCTGCGTCAAGAAGCTCTACAAGCTCACAAGCTCTCTGAAGTGCAGGCAAGCAATTATTCGGGTCAAGTCCCTTTTCGTAGCGTGAGGAAGCGTCTGTTCTCATACCATGCTCTTTAGCTGTAAGACGGACAGATGCACCATCAAAGTTAGCAGATTCAAAAACGATAGTGTTTGTATCATCAACAATTCCGCTGAACTCTCCACCCATAACGCCAGCAATAGCGATAGGCTTATTTTCATCTGCTATAATAAGGTTCTTTTCGGAAAGCTCATGCTCAATTCCGTCAAGAGTTGTAATAGTTTCCCCTGCTTTTGCATTTCTTATACGGATTTTAGCACCGTCAACAAAACGCAAGTCAAAAGCGTGCATAGGTTGACCATATTCAAGCATAACATAGTTAGTAATATCAACGATATTGTTAATAGGACGAACTCCCATAGCACGAAGTCTTTCACGAAGCCAGCGTGGTGATGGCTTTACTCTTACATTCTTAACGATTTTTGCACTATACATCTTGCAAAGCTCTTTGTTTTCAATCTTAACATCGAGCATACCCTCACAGCTTTCGCCGATACCCTTTACAACAGGCGTATGAAGCTTAAGTGGCTTATTATAGGTAGCGGCAGCCTCTCTTGCAAGACCAATAACAGAGAAACAATCAGGACGGTTTGAAGTGATTTCAAATTCAACCTTTGTATCATTAAGACCTATTGCATCTCTTATATCATCGCCGACCTTGCAATCCTCTTGAATAAGGAAAATGCCGTCCTCAATAGCATAAGGGAAATCATGAACAGTTACTCCAAGCTCTGCAACAGAACAGAACATACCTTGGCTCAATACTCCACGAAGCTTGCCCTTCTTAATCTTCTGACCGCTATGGACAACAGAATTATCCTTTGCGACGGGTACAAGTACATCAGGAACAACATTTGTTGCGGCTGTAACTATCTGAATAGGTTCAGCCTCGCCAACATCAACCTTGCAAACTGTAAGTCTGTCTGCATCAGGATGCTTTTCTGTTGAAAGAACTCTACCGACAACTATATTTTTAAGCTCAGAGCCTTCTTTTTCAAAGCTCTCAACCTTAGAACCACTCATTGTAATTGCTTCAGAGAATTCTCTCATATTGATATTTTCATCAATGTCAACGAACTCACGAAGCCATCTCATAGATAAATTCATTTTTTATACCTCCTTAGAACTGCGACAGGAATCTTACATCATTTTCATAGAAAAGACGCATATCATCAATATTATAACGACGCATTGCAACTCTCTCAAGACCAAGACCAAGTGCAAAGCCTGTATATTCCTCAGGGTCAATGTTGCAGTTTTCGAGAACCTTAGGGTGAACCATTCCACAACCGAGAATTTCAATCCAACCCTCGTTCTTGCAAAGACGGCAGCCAGCACCCTTACAGTTAAAGCACTGAACATCAACTTCAGCAGAAGGCTCTGTAAATGGGAAGTGATGTGGGCGGAAACGAACAACTGAATCTTCACCATAAAGACGCTTTACGAATGTTTCAAGTGTACCCTTGAGGTCAGCAAAGGTAATGCCTTTATCAACAACAAGTCCCTCAATCTGATGGAAAAGTGGTGAATGTGTTGCATCAACTGCATCTGAACGATAAACTCTACCCGGAGAAATTATGCGAATAGGAGGCTTTTGCTTTTCCATAACACGAATCTGAACAGGTGATGTCTGTGTTCTGAGAACGATATTATCATTGATATAGAATGTATCCTGAGTATCACGAGCTGGGTGATCCTTTGGAATATTCAATGCCTCAAAGTTATAATAATCATACTCAACCTCTGGACCATCGACAATATCAAAGCCCATTCCTACAAAGATTTCTTTAATCTCATCAAGAACAATAGAAAGTGGGTGCTTATTGCCAAGCTCATGTTTCTTTCCTGGAAGTGTAACATCAAGCTTTTCTGCCGCAAGCTTTGCATTTCTCTCTTTAGTTTTTATGTCAGCCTGTGCAGATTCAAGAAGCTGTGTTATATTTTCTCTCACTTCATTTGCAAGCTGTCCTATTACCGGACGCTCCTCAGGAGAAAGCTTACCCATTTGCTTTAGAATAGCTGTTAGTTCACCTTTCTTTCCGAGATACTTTACTCGAAGAGCCTCAAGCTCTTGCTTTGAACTTGCCTTAGCAAGCTCTTCCTGTGCCTGTTGCCTGATATTTTCAAGCTGTTCTTTCATACTTTTCACCTCAAAAAAATTTATGTTAAGGGCTTTGCCCTTAAAACCCACGAGGGACGCTGTCCCTCGACCCTGCAAGCTTTTGAAAAAGCTTGAGCAAAACTTTT
>ENA-ORSL01000394-ORSL01000394.1-human-gut-metagenome-genome-assembly--contig:-NODE-394-length-48400-cov-12.469459_pt1 | contig 48400 bp, 41 predicted proteins | sample MGYA00242190_ERZ509157 | MGnify/ENA primary metagenome ERZ509157 (study PRJEB26280, sample SAMEA2338664) | human gut metagenome | biome: human gut; feature: human-associated habitat; material: faeces... | reverse complement strand
TTGCAAATACTCTTTCATAGGACTTCTTGGTCTGTCTTGCAAGCTGACCTCGATGCACAAGGAATAAAACTCTCTTAAATCCTAGCTCACGCATTGCAAATGCAGAGGCGTAGGTTTTTCCAGTTCCTGTTGCAGAAATAAGCAATGCTCGTTCTTCGCCAGCATCTATAATCTTCTTTAAGTTATTGATAAATCCAACCTGCATAGAATTTGGCTGTAACTTATACTTCTCAAGAGAAGTAACTTCTTCTTGTTTTGCAACCTCTCTCTGATGCTTAATGATTCTGTATCTTTCCTCATAAAGCTCATAAAATTCGTCAAACCCCAAAGCATACTTTGACTGCCAAAGTTCATGAAACTCCGCAACAATCTCCTGTGCCATCTCACCTTGCTCGGTCGAAACAAGTTTGGTATTCCATTCTCGATTACTCGTCAATGCTGCACTTGTAATATTTGAGCTTCCAATAATAATTCTGTATACTTCTTCTTTTTTGAAAATATATCCCTTTGTATGGAACCCCTCATCTGCTGCTTCCACGTCATACATTTTTAAAGTGATATTTGATAAAGAATGCAATTTCTCCAACGCTCTTGGCTCACTGAAATTCAGGTAATTTGTTGTGAGAATCTGCCCGGGAATGTTTTTCTTTTCCAGTTCTTTTAATGTTTGAAGAAGGGGTGTGATACCACTCATAGTGATGAACGCAACGCTAATCTGAAACCCATCACATGCTAAAAGCTCATCCTCAATGGATGAGAGTACTTTCTTTCCTTCTTTATGGTTGTTTGATACGAACTGTGGTCTGTATGCAGGATTTGAAACAACACTACCATTTATGTAGGCAGTCTCATATCCGACTCTAATTTCTTCAACATTCTTCATCTTTAATCGCTCCATGTCGCCTAATAATCATTTAACATACTCCAGATATATCTTCTCAGCAAACCCTCCACGTTCATCAGCTTTCTTTGCTCTCATCGCCTCAAGCTCATCCAAGCTATATCCTCGTGCAATACATATCGCCTGAAGAACTTCAAGTACATCCGCCATTTCTTCAAGGTTCTTATCAGCCTGATACTCTGCGACCTCTTCGTTAAGCTTCGTCTCCAATGCTGCTATATATTCCTCGTTTGAGAGAATATGAGTTACACAAGTCTTTCCGTCTTTTTCTATTATTTCCGGTATTTTATCTCTAACTAACTTATTATGTACTTTCATCTAGCTCACCTCGTAAATCCAGTTTCCAAAACCACAATTTTGTGCGGATTGGTATACTGGCATAATGATGGATTTCAATTGGCCTGTAAATTCATTATATTCTAGGCCTTCCCGATATACACGATACTTGATGTCATCACTATTGATATGCTCCTTCGCACATTTTTCAAATTCCTTATGTATTTGTTCATACTTCCACATAAGCTGATAAGACTGATATTCCTGCCTTGCCAATCGTTCAAAATATGCCTCCCAATCAGGCAAATTGTTACTCTTGGAACTGTTAATACTCTTGGTTGTAGGATTCAGATTCCACATTTCATCATGAGCCACGTAGGACCAAGGCACAAAATGGTCGATGGAGATGTCCTTTTCCGTCAATATTCCATTTCCATATATCTCCCGAACCGGCTCCACCCCAATAATAAGCTTCCAGTATTTCTTTACTTTTTCAAGTTTCCTCTCCAATGGAGGATATAGCTTGTCTGCTATTCCCGGAACACTCGGATTTCTTTTTTGCAAATAAAGAATCATATTATATTCGAGCCAGCCACTTATAATCTCCTGATTACGCTTAATATAATTTGCCCAATCATCGTCTACTTCTATAGCTGTAGAAAGGCCATTCAGTGCGGTGAAATAATACATCAATCGTTTTTCCTGATTAATCCTTACAATCAATGCACGCTCCGACACCTTCCATTCATCACCCTTCATACTTGGCATAAATGGTGCTTGTAAACGATAGGGAACATTATATGTTAGCATACGTTTTTTACTAATAATATTCCTGTCATCTGTATATTTTAAAAGCTCCAGTATTACGGATTTTTTCTCACAGGATTTTAATTCCGGATACTTTACTTTTATCAGATTAACAACATTTTCCAAGGTGTCCTTTGGACCAAGATTCAAATGATACTCCGTAACCATATACCAAGCATCCGCTATCATTTCATCTACAAGTTCCTCATAGGAAATACTCTGTCGTCCCTCGATAACTTTCGCTACAATTGCCTTAAACCAGAAGAACTTATAGCACTCACTGGTGTTGTCAAAAAGACGACCAAGGTATTCTATATTCAGTTCTTCGGAATATGGTAATTGCATGGCATTTCTCCTACTGGTTTGCTTTTCTTAGTTTTCTAGGATCCTCTGGTTTGACTGCGTCTTCCGGCAGAAACCATCTGTTACCTATGAGCTCGGCTCCTGGCACGCGGCCTTCTTTACATAAAATTGCTACTCTTCTCTGGGATATTCCCCACTCTTTTGCTTTTACTGAAGATGGTGCAATGTTCATAAATTTCCTCCATAATTGAGCGACAATTTGTTACTTTTAAGTATATTCCTTGCCGCGAATAGTTTCAATAATTATTTGTTCTTTTTTGCGAATAGTTTTCTATTTTCAAAAAGACTCTGACCATGGATTATCCATCCATAAATCAGAGTCTCTCTTTTATCCTTAATAAAATTATTCAAATAGACCATGCTCCACAACTTGCTGTAACTTACTAGCAGCTGTCTCATAATCTATTTTTTCAAACAGCATCTTCATTGTAATGTCTTCATAATCTTTTTTATACGCTTCCACATCGATTATCTCCTGCAGCAATTTATTCATTTCAACCCCTGGTTTTGCACTTCGGCACTGTTCATGCGGTTCACGTTCTATATATACCTCTTTTGCTAAAGCTTTCAGCTTGTTATCCAACGGTACTATTTCCAATAATTGTTTCGGTTATAAGTCTTCCCGCTTGGAACACTCCTTGTCACTGGGTTTAATTCTCCCCAAGTACAACGGCACTTGGCATAATACGCCTTTTGCGCCTTTTTACTTCGTTTATCAATTGTTACATACTGCTTCACCGCTCTCCCTCGCTTTCATTCCTTCCTCAAACATTCCTGCTATTTCACTACAAACCTCCGGATAATCCCTGTAGCCACACAACAGCATCTTATTATTAAGTCTTTCCAGTGCTTCTTCGAATCTCTCTGTATCTTTCCTTCGCACCTTGCAAAATATAATGCGATACGGTGATTCTGCTTTTACATATTCATTCTTGAATTTCAGCCTCACCTTATTCTGCACAAACAATGTGTCCGCCAAATAGGAGCTATGGTCCACGTATGCATATGGCACCGAAAATATCGAACAGGCTCTCATTCTCCAAAAATTCTTCATCAAATACTCCTCTTCATTAAGATGGCCGCAGAAAATCCGAAGACCTGTAACAGTTTAGCCTTTGGCTAACTGCTACAGGCGAGCTGCACATTAGATATCGCTTTCAGCGAGGTGTAGCTCGCTTTGGCTTATGTAACGTATCATCTTCGCACCAATCAGCTTAGTGATTGGTGCGTGACGGAACTATTACAAAGGCCTTCCATAGCCTGTGCTTAGAACCGAACCTCCACACGCTTCTGCGAAGCAGGTTTTCTACAAGGCAGGCTGTTATAAATTTTCATCAGATTTTCAACCCACAATGAACCAAAACCGATAATAAATAACCGATAACAGACAAACCTTAGTCTTGAACATAAACTTCCGGATCACCATAAATTCAGGGAAGCCTTGTACGGAAAATATCCTAGTAAATAGAACATTCGCAATTCGCTTTGCTACTTGCTCATGAATGCAACTGTTTAGCAGTCGCATTCAAATTGCACGGTCTGGTTGTACTTATCCAGTGCCATCTGCATTTCCATAATTTTCGCAGAAACGCTCTCATACTCCTTCTTTATCAATTCCAGGTCATAATTGATATATCTGTACTCCGGAACAGAATTTCTGGACATATAGAAGTGCTGCTCTACCTCTACTCTTGCCTTCGGTAGTTGCTTACGCATATGGTCAAGTACCGCTTTTCTCTTATTTAACTGAGCCATTTTGATAAGGATTGTATCAATGCTCATTTCTTCATCCCCAACCAAAACCTTAGCAGTAGCGTTTGACACGTTAAGCGCATGCTTGATGATTGCAATTTTTTCATCAATCTCCGCAATTGTAGCAGCAACCTCGGCATAGTCATATTCCGGCACAACCGGTTCCTCGTTATTAGCTACAACATATGTGCTGGACGCTGCTTCCTTGTTCACCCAAAAAGCCTTATCCTCCTCCAAGCTTCTAAGCATTTTGTTTACATATGCTGATGTCATTTTCTGCATTCTATGTCTCCTCCGTTTCTTTCGTTTTCCTTCGTTCTGATATTAGCTTACTGCCAGGCAAGCCATTTGTCATTGAACCAATAGTTTAAAAGAAATTCCCCTAAAACGAACAACATCCCCGTCAACGACGAGGATATCTTCAATACTTGTATGCAGTAATCTGCTTAAGATTACAAAATTGTCTAAGCTCGGTAATGACCTACCGGAAATCCATTTATAGATTGCCTGTGGATTTTCAAAACCCATGGCACTCTGCACGTCCTTTATGGTATAACCATTTTCCATGAGCAGCTTCTTAATCTGTCTCCCTGTTTCCTTTTGCTGAATTGACAAATACATTGGTTCCATAAGCTTGTACCTCCTGTAAATATCTCTTCCATCCCGAACACGATTTACCCAGGCGTCTATTATATCGTACTTTTAAGAAAAAATCATTAAACTTTTGGTTTAAAATTTTCTCAACACCTGACACATACCTTTTTCCCTGAAAAGACAATTCCCAGTTTCATAATTTGTGCAACTCCCTCTTCCTTCAGTATAATGTCATACTGCTTACCATAACCATAAATCATAATGTAAATCTCCTTCCGTAACTAAATTTTGAATCTTGTTTTATTATAAAATGTTTTTGAAAAGAAAAACCCCATCAGACAGATTTCTCTATCCAATGGGGTTCTAGTGTCATATGGTCTGATTCCACATCATTATATTATTTTCTTACATCAAACTCTGCATCGTTTGGCGTAAAATTGGCGTATTTTTGCAATTTTACAAATTTCCACCAATAAGGTACATCACGTTTTTAGTACAGCTTCGCACCCGCCGGAATATGGTTATCAACCATAAGAAGATGAAGTTCTTCATCCTCTGAATCCTTAAGATTGTTTACTGCTGAAAGTAACATACCACAAGATTCAATTCCCATCATCTTTCTAGGTGGAAGATTTGTGATGGCAATAAGTGTCTTTCCAACAAGCTCTTCTGGCTCATAATAAGCGTGGATTCCGCTTAAAATAGTGCGGTCTGTGCCTGTTCCGTCATCTAAAGTAAACTGTAATAATTTCTTTGACTTAGGAACTGCTACACACTCTTTTACCTTAACAGCTCTGAAATCTGACTTGCTGAATGTATCGAAGTCTACTTCTTCCTCAAATAAAGGTTCAATCTTTACATTAGAGAAATCAATCTTCTCTGGCTCAGCTTTTACCTCTTCTGAAGACTTAGAACTTACACCATTTTCATCCTTTACGCCACCAATGCTCTTCATTGTCGGGAAAACTGATTCGCTTACCACACTATCCCGTATTGTCGAGTATTATACATTATTTTCAAAAAGTCTGCAACTTATTATAACGTATTATTCAGTATGTATTTGTTGTATTTCTGTTGCACACCACATAATTCTGTTGCACCTCATAGAGTTGAACCCACAAGGGCTCTTTCCTAGAATATGTTCAAATTATGTGATAATTTTTCTATTGCTTCTGTTTTTTTCATATCAGTGACTTCGGCATATATATCCATCGTTGTCTCAATATTTGCATGTCCCATAACTGCCTGTATCACCTTAATATTAGTTTCATTTTCGCAGAATCTCGTACAAAAAGTATGTCTCAAATGATGGCAGGAAAAATGTGGGATAATAATCGGATCTCTTTTTTCCTTTTTTGCTTTCAGAATTTCTTCTGCATTATAGTTTTCCCGGATACGTTTGATTGTCCGGTTAATTGCCTGCGGATTATGAAGATTACCGAACCGATTTGTAAATATAAATCCCTCCATACCATCCAATGTAACAGTACTGAATCCATTCTCTTTCTGATATTCGTACTCTTCCATAAAAGCATTATATACAGGCTCCATCATCGGAACTGTACGAATACCTGCCTCTGTTTTAGGTAATGAAACAGCAAATTCACATCGGGTTGTTTCTGCTCTGCGTGGATAATATGTAACACTATGATTGATATTGATCAGTCGTTTCTCTAAATCAATATCTTCCCATCGAATCCCAATAATTTCACCTATACGGCATCCAGTACCTAAAAGAACGGTAAATAATGGTGCCCAATGATTAAATACCGGACTATTCGCTGTATAGTTCATAAATGCTCTCTGCTGTTCAACCGTCAATGCATGTCTCACTCCATGATTCCTCCCTGGTTTCTTTTTTATTTCTGCCATTACACCATGAGATGGATTGTTTCTGATAATATCATCTCTCACTGCTAACTGAAATGTTGGATGAAGCACCGTATGAATCGTTTCCAGCGTATTAACCTGTAATTTTCTTTCATTTATTAAATGGTAATAAAAGTACAGTACATCTGAATATTTGATTTCTCCGATTTTCTTCTTCCCAAAACTATCTCTGACGTAATGATCATACATGTACATATAATTGGTATAGGTTGTTCGCCTCAACTCTGTTTTCGTAGAAATATATCTATCAAATACAAAATTAAGGCTGGCATTTCCTGCTGCATACATATCAAGACCATCTAACTGATCTTTCAACAATTTCTGCTCTTTTTCCCTTAACTTAACTAAATCCTTGGAATATATATATCTTCTTTTTCCAAATGGATCTGTATAAGTGTATATGTACATCAGGTCGGACTGGCGTTGACTCTCACCTTTGCGTAAGGCTCTGCCTCTATTATCTTTTCTTGCTTTTGCCACTATAACTCCTTCCTAATTGTAGCAAGGAGTCCTTGTGTTACTTTTCTGGCATCTGATATAAAAGATCAATACCTTTTTGTATCGCTTGTGTTGTAGTCAGCTCATGCTTCGCTGCATACTCTGACAATTTCTGATATTCTTTCTCCGTTAATCGGAAACTTACGTTTTTCTTTTTCGGGGATTCTGCTCTCGGTCTCCCCATTTTTGCCACCGTATGCACCTCCTTCATAGCTTGATTACATTATACTTTTTGTCGTGCAAAAAGTCAATACTTTTCGTAGCACAAAAACTCTCGCAATATTATTTATCACTAAATACCAGTTCGAAACGTTTCCAGATATGCCTCAAAAATATCACAGTTCACAAGTACCAATTTATCCAGTTTGTAGACAGCATTTGCTTCCTTTGCCATTTTTTCAAACTTACTTTGACACATGCTGTACATTTCTGCACCTTCTTTATAACGAACAAATCTTTTCCTATTTATAATATGTCTTTGCATTCTTTCGCTCCTTTTCCAATTTATAGCAATCCCACAGGTAGCTGTCGGGTAACAGCCTCATTGGTATTTCACCATCTTCTCAGACCGGGCAGCTTTCCCGGAAGTATCATTATCAGAAACAGTATCTTCGCCACAAAAGTCCCACTTCCTGATCACAGTCAAATATTTATCGCTCATGCCTTTACTTCAATATCATTTTGATATTTCTTCGTTTACAACATTTCCGTTTTGCGTCATGATGTCGCAAAGTTATAATGCAGACAGTCTTGGCGTATTTGCTGCACAGCTCCTCTGTTTCATACGTCCTGCAGGATAAATATTAAATTTTCAAGGTACAAACAACGCTAAATAACTTTTCCAGCAGAAAGGGATGCTCTTAAATGTTTTTTAGCGAACTATTTTAAATCCAATAATTGTTTTTATCAATTTTGTTTCCAGACGTCTGCGAAGTGTTTCATCTACACAATAATGAACGCAGCCATACTCATCATACATTTTTCTGACCGATAATTTTGCAATATATCCCTCATAATGTTTCAGAACTTTATTTATCGCCTGAATGTCACCCTCCAATGCTCTTTCGATTACCCAAAACGGTATCAATTTTTTATTATTTACACTTTTTTCTTCCGTTTTCATCTGCATTTTCCTCCAGCATAATCTTTAGTATTTCAAGCGATCGTGTACGATGCTCATGTACCGTACTTCTGACAAGATTCAGTTTTCTTGCTATATCCGCATCATTCATTTCCATAAAGTATGACAAAAGAATAATGTCCCTTTTTCTCTCTGTCAGCGCAGTTAATGCTTCTGCCAATAGAGCATTTTTTACCTCCACATCATAACCGCCTGCCCGAAAATAGCTTTTTTCCAATTCATATTCATCAAATATAGAAAGGCTCTCCATCTCTTGTTCGGATAATTCTGAAAACAAAGTTTCATGTTTTCTAAGATAGGCTAAATGTCTTTCATAATCCACTATTTCGCCCTTTAATGCCAGTTTGCATTTTCGATCAAACTGGTGCATTACCGTTTTCTCATCATAGGAAGAAGATTGCTCCATAGAGTTCACCTCCTCCCCGACCATGAGATATGAGCAAAGGTCTTTTTCCCTTTCACCCTTATCCCGTTTGAACAATGCGTTTTGTTCGGATCTGAAAGAAAATTTCTTAAAAATGACATAAAAAAACGTCCTCATAGGTCAAACCTACTGGACGTTTTTAATTTATATTTTTCACAAAACGAATACTCGCTTCCTGTACTTCCATTTTCCTGCCAATGCAGATATTCCCACTATCAAAACTGTGTATATAATTGAATCTCTTAAAACCATAATTCGCAGAGCTATACTTATTACAAGCAAGAAGCTGTACCAAAAAATTAATTGCCTCGATCTTTTTGCATAGAACCTACTATCGGCTTTTGACAATGGATGTATCGGATTATCTACAGGAGAAAACAGAACAATTACACAAATGAAGCATAAATAAATAACAAACATACAATCCAACGAAATCACGTTGATTTTTCTTACTAGCATTGCAATATTCACAATTCCTACAGAAATCATACAGCATTTTATTTCTGTATCAGCATGATAACCGCCCGCATACGGGCGCAAAAAATATATTTCCAAAAATACCAAGATACTAAAACAAAATTCGTGCCACAAAACACCTGATATTGCAATTGCAAAAAAATTTAATAGTATCCAAAAAAGCTGATTTAAACCATATTGAATAATTTCCTTTTCGTTCTGATTTTCACATATTTGGTTTGATATTTTCCTGCTCCACTCACCTATCATTCAATTTTCTCCTACAGAATCTCTCTCTTTAATCATATTAATCCTACATTAAATATATCTCTTTACCTGTTTCAGCATTAACCAGCATGACATATTTTTGAGAATTATTATCATTTACTTCCAAATACCAGATTGGTTCTGCCGTATATTGCTGATCTTCATTTATGTATGCACGCTCATAAAATTTTGCCCGAGTCACTGTATAAGTAGCTTCATCTAATAAGTTTTCATACTTTGTTTCTACCGTTGCTGCTATTTCGTCAAACCCTTTTAACGATACATTTTCCCCATCTTCCTGGAAATTATAAAGACCATACACACGCAGGCTTTCTATCCCCCGTGTAGAACAAACAGCAACCACTGGACTGGACTCTGGCGTATCATATGCAAGCGCCTGTGCCATAACCGATAATTCAGGATACACAGGAATCCCACTTACTGTCTGCCTTGCATATACGATACATACATCATCCTCGTTTGTCCACTCAGGCTTTCGTTTACTCTCTTCCAGCAATCCTTCAGCAACATATTGGTTTTCAATTTCCCGAAGTATATCCGCGCTCAAAGAAGAAGTCTGAAAAACTAAATTTTCTACTGCATATCCGGCATTTTCAAGAGTTTCTTTTACTTTTTGTACAGCATCCTGATCGTTTACAATAGATTCTGTCGCAGAAGTAAACTTCTCCATATTCTCCGTATTAGTCACCCCTATTTGAGCATAATAAGCCGATTTTTCCGTTGATACTCCAAACTCCATTCCAATCCCTACATTTGTACCATCCGCTAAAACATAATAGTTTTCTTCCGGATATAGATCACTGGCAGGAGTATTATAATGCTCAAGAATTTCTTTTCCTTCTACAAAATTTGCATATGCCTTTTCACTATCCACAAAATGCACACTTTCCAAAATAAATTTGGGAATCTCTTTTCCGTTCCAATTCTCCGAAACTTCTAACTCACACTGAAACCTAACTTTACCGGATTCGGATTCCTTTTCATACGTCTGCGCATACGCATTTTGAGTCAGCATAATAAGCGATAACGCACATATACCTGAAATCATTATGTCTTTTCTCATTTTTCTGCTCTCACTTACAAATCACGGTGTATAACGTCCTTCTACATGTAAACTGCCTACACTTGCTGTACAATGCATAAAATATTCGTATCTGGGCAGCGCGTAGCTCGTATAGGAAGCACTTGCACTTGGAGTATTTTTTGAAATCGTTGCAGTATTAGATGTTGTTGTCGCATGCAGTCTACTGGATTTACAATATAATTTTCCTGAACCACTGAACTTAGTACCTGTCACATAAAACTTCTGCTCATCATCAGCTTTCACCGATCTTTTAGAAATAATATCACCCGGTATAGTAATGTTAAATGTAACTGTATCTGCAAATACCGGAACAGTGCTTCCTGTCAAACATAAACATGCAGCTACTCCACATAACCATTTTTTTCTGTTCATCTTCATCATAATCTTCTCCTTTTCTCTGCATTTTTGCTGCCATCTTTAACTTTTAATTTGTTTCATCTTTTACTTTACTGATCACACCTCCCTCCATCTCATATACCTCATCGCAAAGAACCTCTATATCCTCCCGATTATGACTGGCCAGAATAATCAGTTTATTTTCTTCTTTCATTTTTAACAGAAGTTCCCGGATTTCTCTTACCCCGTTTTTGTCCAGACCATTCATAGGTTCATCCAGAATCAAAATTCCCGGATCTTCCATGATGGCCTGTGCAAGAGCAAGTCTCTGACGCATACCCAGTGAATACTTTCCAACCGGTCGCTTCAATGCAGGATCCAAACCAACCTTTCTCAGAACAGAGCAGAGATAATCTTTATTCTTTTTGTTTCGCAAAGTATAAAGAAATTCCAAATTATGATAGCCACTCCAGGTCCGCAAAAAACCCGGATCCTCAATAATGATCCCCGCATCGGTCAGCATATCCTTATCTTTCCCCATCACTTTACCATTGACAGTTATCGTTCCCTCATCACAGGAAAGAAAACCGCAAATAGACTTAAACAAAACAGTCTTTCCAGAACCGTTGTGCCCTACAAGACCATAAATTTTGCCACTTTCACATAAAAGTGAAACATCCTTTAAAACTTTGTTATCTTTGAAGCTTTTACTTACATGAGATACTTCAATTACGTAATCCTGCCTGTCCATATATTTCACTCCTCGCTATATATCCTCATTTTCCCAGTTAAATTCTATTTTTTTTACCTTTATTAAAATAATGACCGTCATACACAAAATCCCTGCTATTAAAAATCCAAACATATAAGGTATAGATGGCAGCCAATAGTAACCATAATCCGGGGTTGCAATCCTTGCCAGTTCAGCCCATATCGTCGGGATAAAAAAGGCCAGTTTATGACGTATCATGGGATGTATATTCAGCACGGGAAATAGAGCGATTGCCAGGGCAAGACCACCTGCAACTGCAGCAATCTTATTCAAAAACAAACTTAGCAGGAACATCAGAACCCCAATAAATGTACAGATACAGGCACAAAGAAGAATCTCCAGCCCTATAAGCTGTAATGGCGAAAATTCAGAGAAAATCTCGTAATAAATAAACACAGAACTATCAAACTGCGTAAGAGCCCTTGTCGTTGCTGCCGTTCTCAGCAGCTTTCCCCATTCATTGCTCCATTCAATGTCCGGTAAAAGAGGAAGTATTGTGCAGATGACTGCCACAACAGTAAGAACAATGGAACGGATAAAAATCCCTCCTATTTGCCCTAATGCCCAACACTTTCTTCCTACACGGATTGCATGATACATATTCACATGCTGCATAAAAGGCACATCCGAGTTCGCATAAATTACTCCAAACCAAAACATAATCAGATAAGAAAAACTACACATCGCAAATGGAAATACGCACCAAGAGGACGGGTAGTCCACTGCAACTGAAAACTGTCGGATAGCCCCTACATATGACCGGCTGACTACAATCATCAATATTACAAAAACTGCCATTTTGCTATTGGCGATTTTCATCATGGAATTTTTCCAGGTATACTGTAATAACTTCATACTCCCACCTCTATAATCTGCTTTTTATTTTTTTGTAGATTCCCCAGGTAAGCAGTGCCGAAAAACACAAGCTACAGCCAAAGACTGTAAGAAAGTACTGTATATCCGTCGAAAACCGATTCAAGGTCGGATATATCAGCATTACACTGAACCAGCCCTTTCCACGATATTCCAATAATATCTGCTGTATTAAAATAGGTGTGATCAATATCAGCATTTTATTAGAAACAAACATAGACAGAAATGAAGCCGCCAATGACAAGGTCCCTGCCAGCATTCCCATTTGCAATGCACATAAAAAAACATAAGACCAGTAGTGTTCTCCGGCAATCAGTGAACCGTACATTCCTTCCATAAAAATATCCTGTAATCCCTCTGAAGTCCAAGGTATCTTTAACCTTATAGACGCAACAAACAGAAGGCTTCCCAAAACCATAGTGATCACAGACGATCCATAAACAACCACTGCCTTGGATACCACATATTTCCATGTATTTCCTCTGTTGATGCTATATCTGGCATATTTATACTCCAAATCCTCACAAAACACAGTTGCATAAGAAAATGCACAAAAAACATAGGCAATCATGATTCCGGACATACCAACAGCCAAATCGTATGTATCCAACGCATTTCCATTTACCATTCCCTCAGTAAATGCAGAATCTTCAAGTGAAAACCACATGGATATTGCAACACCCACAATGCCTAAATATATTGGATAATTTTTTATCAGACGACGGATATCCGTTTTTAAATAATGTGCTCTATTCATCCGCTTCTCTCCTTTTGTAAACGGCTCTTTTGCTACAGAAAAAAATAAATATACAAATACCTGCAGCAAAACCACTTACATCTATCAGGAATAACATCCTTTTTTTTATTTTTCTTTGTTTCTCCTTTTCTTTAATCAGCTCTTTGCTTGTTTCTAGAATTGTATCCAATTTGTCATAAGGTATCTTCATATCTCTGATTTTTCTATATATTTCTCTCTCACATTCATTCGGAGCATTTTCTATACATTTATTAAGCCTTCTTCGTTCTTCTACAATCGAATAAGGAATTGTGGATTTATTCATAAAACATCCCTTTCGCTAATCTTTTATTGCAAGAATATTTCCTTTCCTGTTTCCGCATTAATTAAGGTTACAGATTTACTTATATTATTTTCGACTACTTCAAAATACCAGATAGGATCTGCCTTATATTTTTGTTTCTCATCCAGATATACCCTCTCATAGAATTTTGCTCTTGTTACTTCATAATCAGCATCATTCAAAATGTTCTCAAATTTTTCCTCAACCACAGCAGCAATATCCTCGAAAGGCTTCAGCGTAACTTGTTGTTTTCCCTTTTCAAATTCATAAACGCCGCTGATGTCCAGCTTTTCTATTCCCCGGGTAGAATATATTGCCTGAATCGGGGCATTATCCGGAGTATCATATGCCATAACTCTGGCAATACTCATCATTTCATGAAAAATGGGAATATCTTCATATTTTTGATACCCGTAAATAAAATATGCGTCATCTTCCTGACTCCAACTTTCCTTTCTTTTTTCTTCTGCCAAATAACCTTCCTGTAAATATTGTTCTTCCAGTTTTTTCATTGTCTGAAAATTCAAGGGGTAACAGGCAAATATAAGGTCTTCTGAATGGTATCCCAATTCATCTATTATTTTTTTTAATTCTGTAATACATTCTTCGCCGCTTTTAAAAGAAACTTCCGTTTCTTCAAATACAGCTCGATTGTCTGGATTAGTTACACCGATATATGAATAATATTTGGAATTACTGCTTCCGTAAGTAATTCCTTCATTTATATCAAGACTTTCATCATTTGCAAATAGATAATAGTCTTCTGGTGCCCTCCCTTCATCTACCGGAGTTTCTGGTTTTTCAATTATTTCTTTTCCTTCACCGAATATAGTCCATGCTTTTTCTCTGTCACATCTATACAGTCCCTTTACATCAACTGTGCTTATGGCTTGTCCTTTTATATTTTCCGGCACTTCCAACTCACAATTAAATTTTACCTTCCCTGAATCAGAGGTTTTTTCATACTTCTCCGGGAAACTATATTCTGCTTCTTCCATTGAAACTATTTCTTCCCCTGCTTTTTCTTTGACATCTACAGCACTCTTGTTACATCCAGCCAAAACCGAACATGCACATAATATCAGGCCAAACCCTCTTATTTTTTTCATCATATCTTTTCTCCTAAAACTCAGCTAAGGGATACAGTATGTGTATCTCCCTAGCTGAATTTCTTATTTCAAATTTTATTCACAAAGTATTACGGTGTATACCGTCCAGTCACATGAAGATTTGATACACTGGCGGATGTTGTCATATAATAATACTGCCCTGATGGTGCATAGCTACGATATGATGCACTGCCCGACAATTTACTCGGGGAAATTGATGCTGTGTTTGACTGGATTGCACTATTGTTTCGATTAATAGACCTGCAGTTCAATGTTCCCGTCTTATTAAACGAAGTTCCTGTTACATAAAACCGCTGCTCAGAATCAGCTTTTTCAGCTCTCTTAGAAAGAATATCTCCTGGTACAGTTACATTAAAATCAACTGTTTCAGCAAATACCGGAACTGTACTGCCTACCAGACATAAAGAGGCAGCTAATCCACACATTGCTCTTTTAATCTTTTTGTTCATCATAATTTGAAGCTCCTTTCATTTTAAATTCTTTAATTCTTTTACAGCTGTTGGGAGTTTAGGCTGGTATCCTAAGAAAGGACAGGTTGTATTGGCATCTCTTACAGCTATCCTCTTTGCTATGTACCCCAATACCTTGTTCCCATTTGTAGAAGTTCTCTTATCCATTGGCTTGCACCTCCCTTTGAAGTGATTGAATTGTAGCATATAATTATTGATTATTTATTCGATTGTCAAAATTCGCCCACGATTTTGTCAAAATTAGACTTTCCTTTCAAGTAAAAAAGAGACCCCTAACGAGTCTCTTAGTTTTTAATCCGCGACATATATAAAAGGACCTGAACACAGAATCTATTAGATGTATAATCTATTTTTATTTCTCCTCCATTGGCAATGACCACCTTTTTTACATTTTCTAATCCAATGCCATGTATTGCAAGTTCTGGCTGAGTTGTCTGCAGTCCATTTCTCTTTTCAAGGATTTTTCCTGAATAGCTGTTTTCTATAAAGATTAATAACACCTCTTGTTTTATTTGCATTTTTATAGTTAGTAACTTTTCCTTCGATTTACTGGCCTCTCTTACTGCATTATCTACCAGATTCCCCAAAATCACGCAAATATTAAAATTATTAAAATATAGATCTTCCGGAATATTTATTTGAACATCTACTTGATTCAGCGTCTCGTTTGCTTTCTGCAACATATAATTTAATACTCCGTCTATTTCCTGGTTACCTGTAGTTGAATATTCTTTTGGATTTAGCATAAAATCCTTCATGCCGCTTAAATATTTTATCATGTCGTCATTATTATTTTTTTTAGCCATTGCAGACAACTCAATGATATGATGTTTTATATCATGCCTCAATGCTTTCACCCGTTCTTCCGATTCTCTGGCTATATCTAATTGATAAGAATAAACTTCTAACATCTGTTTAAACACCTGCTCATTCATACGGGCAGAATAAAATTTAAGGAGTGAATGATACAGATAAAAGATGAGAATATTAATAAAAAGAAGTGCCAGTGCTGCAAAAATAACAATTTCTTTTATTTCATGCGCAACAATAATCAGATAATATATATATACAATACTGACAACAGGAACCATTAAAAGTGCAGCCATATTTAATGCCGGTAATGTAATTTCTTTTTCGGGTTCTGTTGTCCTCTGGATAATAATTGCAATAAATAATAAAGCAAAGCTGGTGATACATTCATATACCTGATTCACCGGCTGTCCCATCGTATATTTTGTTAAAGATAAAATGACAATGCTGTCAACCAAAGCATTAATCACATATATAATAAATACAGCCAAACATTTCTTTGTTTTCTTTATGCGGTATGGAAAAAAAATCAAAAAAAGACTTGTAATGTTTGACAAAATATTCATAGCCGGAGAGGAAAATAGCAAGCTTATCGCACTTGTCCATGCCCAGCCTATAATATATAAAATAGAGACATGCTTCCATCTACTCTCTTCTTTTTGCACAAAAATACCAACAAAATACTTCAATGCGTAAAAACGTAATGCATTTGCCAGTAACGCTATAATATCATTAAATATTTTTAAACTCATCTGCAGCACTCTCCAAAATCTTTCTTCGTACATCTGCACGATTAATTTTACTTATATTTAGTACATCTCCATTCAGCATTTTTACCCACTCGTATGTAAATTCCTTTACATAATTTTTATTTACTAAATACGATTTATGTATTCTTAAAAAAACATTTTCTGGAATTCGTTTTTCAATCTCATTCAATTTTCCATAAAATGTTCTGATCTCTTTTTTCATTACAATATTAATTTTTCTTCCAGTACTTTGAAAATACAAAATATCTTTATACGAAATGCGATATGTACTATTTTGAGTTTGGAACTCAAATCCCACACTATTTTTTCCCGATATACGATAAATATTATCCAAAACATGATATATCTTCGCCGCTTCTATGGGCTTTACCAAAAAATCAAACGGACGATTTTGAAAAAGCTGTAATGCATAATTTTCCTTTGAAGATATATATATCAAAAATATATTCTCTTCTTCAAGAACCTCTCTTATATATTTGCCTACCATAACTCCATCTTTCCCTGGCAATTCTATATCCAGAAAAAGAATGTTTATTTTCTCTCTTTTCAAATAATCCAACAAAATATCTCCAGAATAAAAAACTTCTGTCACAAGTGAAACGCTCTTCTCTTTCGCATATTTCAGTATAATCTCTTCTAGCTCGGAACATGTGCTTTTTTCATCATCGCAAATTATAGTCTTCATGATTTTTCCCTCCGGGAAGTATAATACTCTCTCGGTATTACTCATGCAAGTCATCTCCTTTTAAATCTTCACTCAAAACCGTTTTTAGGTATTTATAGTATATTTTTCATCAAAATAATTGTCAAATAGATATTTAAAATCGAATAAAATTATTTTAAAACACTTACAATATGTATAGGAGGTGTCATGAATGAATGAGGAAACTGATTTTTCAACATTTATCAAAAATAGAATTACTGAATTACGTTGTCAAAAAGGAATCTCCGAATACACTTTGAGCTTAGCAATCGGTCGTTCGCAAGGATATATACAATCAATTAGTTCCGGCAGAATATTACCCTCTATGAATACTTTTTTAGATATTTGTAAGTACTTCGATATTACTCCTACTGAATTTTTTGATCCATCTTTTCAGAACCCTACTTTGTTACATTCTATTATTTCAGATATTAGTAAATTTTCTGAAGAAGATTTATTATTACTTTCATCCGTTTTAAAGCGAATAACAAGGAATTAAATTCTATTATCCAATAGGTGAACAAGAATTATTTATTTTAATCTTGCTCACCTATTTTTTCTGGTTTATATATATTTATAAGCAGCAATTTTTCAACACTATAGAGCAAGTTTCGCCTGAGTAACTCAAAACTCACTTCGTGGCTTTCGACTTTCCGGCAATCTTGATGGGGATTCTGCTCCCCATACCCTCAGATAATACAGTTTTCACTAATATGCATACTTGGCTCCTGTAAAAAACAGTCGCATCGTAATCATATCTATCACGAAAAATCCATAAATTTTTTTATTGTGTTACCGCCTGATATTTTCAAATCGGCTTTATATATAGAAATATCTTTATTTTGAAAGGAACTATAAAATGGCACGACCAAAAAAAGATAAAAACTTACGGCATACTCGTCATATCATGCTCCGTCTCACCAATACTGAATATGAAATAATTGCAGAAAACGCAAAAGTTGCAAGCCTCCCGTTAGCAGAGTATGTCCGTAAACAAATAACAAATAAAAAAGTAATTGTGAAATATGAAATTGTGGCAGATTTACCGGAGTTAAAAAAATTAATTGCTGAATTTGGAAAGATTGGTAGCAATCTGAACCAGATAGCTCGTTACTTTAATACTGGTGGACTTCATTCCCAGGAAATGCGCAACGAAATCAAAAAGAGCATTACTGAAATTTATAAATTAAAATACGAAGTAATAAAACTGGCTGGAGATTTTATCACTGTCAATGCAAATAATAGAAATAGCGCAGGAGAAAACTAATATGGCAATCCTGAAGCATATTGCAAGCAAAAATGCCGATTATGGAGAAACTGAACGCTATCTGATTTTCCAACATGATGAATATACACAAAAACCAATTCTTGATGAAAATGGGAATATGCTTCTTCGTGAAGAATATTATCTGGATGGTATAAATTGTGATCCGTTTACATTTGATGCAGAATGTCGGGAAACTAACGCTTTCTTTCATAAAAATCAATCTTTTAATGAGATTAAGTCGCATCACTACATCATCAGCTTTGATCCTAAAGATCAGGAAGAACATGGTCTGACCGGAGAACAGGCACAGAAACTTGGCGTAGAATATGCCAGAGAGAATTTTCCCGGACACCAGGCTCTTGTCTGCACCCACACTGATGGTCATAATGGCAGTGGAAATATTCATGTGCATATTGTAATCAACAGTGTGCGAAAATATAATACAGAACCACAGCCCTATATGGAATTTGACCGGGATTCAAAAGCCGGATATAAACATCATCTTTCTGACAGATACAGAATCTACTTAAAGCAAAAAGTTATGGATATGTGCCGTTCCAATGGACTAAACCAGGTAGATCTTCTGAACCCCGCAGAAAAGAAAATATCTGAAAAAGAATACTGGGCAAAACGCAGAAGTCAAAAAAATCTCGATGAACACAATGCAGAACTGAAAAAGAAAGGACTTACTCCAAGACAGACAACATTTCAAACGGAGAAGCAATACCTTCGTGATGCGATTGATGCAGTTGCTTCACAGGCAACATCACAAGAAGAATTTTCCAGATTGCTGTCTGATAGATATAATATCACATTTAAAGTCAGTCGTGGCAGATACAGCTACCTGCATCCTAATCGTCAAAAATACATCACTGGAAGAAATCTCGGAACGCTTTATGAAGAAAATCATCTTATGCAGGTATTCCAGGAGAACTCCAACAGGCAACACGCTGAAAAGTCACATTCTACTGACAGACCAGTTACAGATTTTTCAGAACAGTCAAAATCGTCAGCTTCTGTCCAAACTGACGAAACTACACACTCTTTCCTTTTTATAAAATCTGATTTACGACTTGTAACAGATTTGCAGCACTGTATCAAGACACAGCAAAGTCAGGCATACGCACAAAAGGTAAAGCTGTCTAATCTTAAGATGATGGCTCAGACTGTTGCCTATGTACAGGAACATGGTTTCCAGAGCAAGGAAGATTTAGATACTGCCCTTTCCAATGCCTCTGCCCAAAGCACTGATGCCAGAAATACTCTGAAATCCACAGAAGACGCTTTAAAAAATATAAATGAACAGATTCATTACACCGGACAGTACCTTGCCAACAAATCCATCTATTCCGATTACCGAAAAAGTCGAAATAAAGAAAAATTTTATGACGATCACCGGGCAGAACTCACTCTTTATGAGTCTGCTCTCCGAATACTCAGAGAAAAATCACAGGGTCAAAAACTTCCTACCCTGAAAATGTTGCGTGAAGAAAAAAATCGTTTAACAAAATTGCAGACCGTACAGCGGGATGAATTTAACACCCGGCGTGAATATGAACGGGAACTTCGTACAGTATGCTCTAATGTAAATATTATTCTTAGGCACCCGCATATCCAAGAAACTCTGCACGAAACCTCACAAGGACATTCCTACTTCCGCTAAAAATCTCAATGAGAAAATTTCCAAATTATTTTTCATTTTCTCCGTTGACTAAATTCATTTTATCGCATATACTATAAATAGGAAAACAGGCGACATCCTGTTGGTGTGGCTGACACCTAAAATCCGAAACGAAAGCCGAACGTGGATCGGAGAGTTGGCAGGCAACAGAAAAACCTGAAAGCAAAGCCAGACATATGAGCTGGAGTGTTGGCGGACAACAGAAAAATCAGTCTATAAGGGAGATGCACAATGCTACGGCATTGTAATCTCCCTTTAAATATTTTTACAGATTTCAGAGGTCATAACATGGCAAAATATACCAAACAACAAGCTATTTCCATCATCACAGATTGTGCCGTTAAATATAAAGAGAATCTTGACGGATATCAGCTTTTATTCATTTTAAAAGATAAACATAAACATATTTCTTCTTTGGAAGTAAGTTTTAATCCGTATAATTTTCTTCACCTGACAGGCATAAAATTAGCAGATAAAACTACTGCTACTGATTTTTATGAGCGTTGTTTGAATCATAAGTTAAGTCCCGATGATTTTTCATTTGCCCCTGATGGAACTACACAATTAAAACTAGAAATTCTGCCACAACTTATGGTCAAAAATATTTCTGCAAAAATGGTTGGAGATTTCAATGGCTGCAACCCGAAATTATACACTGAAAAACTAGCTGGTGGCGTAAAAGCCTGTCTTGGCTTTGTAAAAACTCCTTATTCTGAATATGTACCAAATACGGTGTTAAATATAGATATTCGGACTGCTACCAGACTTCCATTACAGGTCATTGCTACATATCGCCGGAAAAGATCTGACTCCGTATATAACGAATTAGTTTACAAAGCGAAAAAAATAGACTGGGACAATATCACTTTTCCAAAAGATTATGATTACCTATCCAAACCAAACATGTAAAATTAGCAGTTCAATAAATAGAGGGAACACAAATTATTCTTCTTATGTGTTCCCTTTATTTATTGAACAAATACTTTTTATCTGTTTTTGCGTTATGAATTTCTCCTTTTTTCTTTTCGTACTTTATATTTTACTCCATATTTCTGAAAATATAGTTCACGCAATTCTCTATTTTTCATAACATCTTTAGCTACAATCCATGTCAATTCTGCTTGTATTTGTTTATCATTTTTATCAATTTGAGGAAAACATTTTTTTATAGTTTCCACATCTCCAGCCCATATAGCTTCGTTTATTTTTTCAAATAATCTATCTTCTTCGCTTTCTTCCATATCTTCAAATGCTTCTGGATGTTCTGCATAATACTCAGCTTCTGCTTCTGCCCTCTCAGCCCATTGTTCTACATATTCGTCTGAAAAAAGATATACTTCATTATAATATATATCGTCTAAATGAGTCTTGATCCACTTGTTTTCTGCTTCTATTTGTACTTCAATAAACTTAAACATTCTTGCTAATCTATTCATAAACAACAACATACAATGATTTAAATGGACGCTAGTATAATACTTGTCTTTATCCAACATATTATTATCACTCAACATATGGATACATTTCTTACATTCATTTATCAGTGTAAAATGTTTTAAGTTATCATATTCTTCTTGGGTAATAATATTGTCCAACAACAGGCTTTCAAACGGTAGACCTTCATACTGACTAATTATCTCTTTAAAATACACCAAAGAGATAGTTGAAAATTCTTCTAATTTTCTCTTTTCTTTTTCCTCAGTAATACTCTCTATATCAATCTCCTGCATTTTCTTAAAAAAATCTGAAATTTCTTTTGTTTCTTTCATAGGAATAAAAAATAATGTCTTCTTTTCTTCTCTTACTCGATATTCATCAATGTTTAATATAATATGAATATATAGCTTTCTTACTGAATCACACAATGGACTAAATATCATCTTTTTATATTTTTGTAATTTTTTTCGCTCGATTTGGGCATTTATAATTTCCAGATATAACGTAACTAATGCTGATGTAATAATTCCTGTTCCAATTCCAACAGCAATATTTCTTCTGTCCGAATCATTAATCCAACATGATGTGTATACTACTACTGCTCCACCAAATATAATTGCAATAATCGCAACATAGTTCCAATTTCTTTTTTCAAAAAAAGCCTTTATTTTCGTCATTACTGAAATTAAATTTCTTTTTATTTTCCATTTTTTTATCCACACTATATTCAGTTTCTCCATACTTCTATTAATTATGTCTTGCTTTATTATAATATCATATATCCCTATCTATTTAAAGTTTATGGTGTATATTAAATTATTACCTGTAGAGTAGGTTAGAGGGCATCCGCCCTCTTTCCCCTCATCAAACCGTGCATGAGGTTCTCCCTCACACGGCTTTCCGACATTCTTCTTTCTACAGCATTACGTCATGCTCTAGCCATTTTCTTTAATCCTTTTTCGTAAATGCTATTTCTAACAAATCCCACTCTTGACATATGTTTACGCCTTTGGTGTTTCTTGTTATACCATCTTGTAAAGGTACAGATAATGTACCAGTCTAGTGCCTGCATCCATTTCTCATTTGTTTTGGTGGAATAATAATTCTTCCAACCTGTGATTTTCGGATTTAGATTCTTTATTAAATCCTCTTCCTTTGCAACTAACAGACTTCGACCGTTTACATTCTTTTTGATTTCTGTTTTCATCTTCTTCATGGCTTTCCTGCTCGGGTACTGATAAGTTTCTTTATACAATTGTCCTTTGCTTGTTTCCGTTGTCATTCTTCTGTGGTGCATTCCAAGAAAGTCAAATCCCTCTTTTCCGTCCCACATGCTGACAATCTTTGTTTTTACTGGGTGTAGCTTTAAATCCAGTTTTGCCATGATGTACTGCAATAAGTTCAGTGCGTGATTTGCATTTTTCTTATTCTTGCAAATGATGACTGTATCATCTGCGTACCTTACAAGAATACCGTGAGTAAGTCCATACTTTTCCCACAGTCTGTCCAGTGTATTTAAGTAGATGTTTGCCAATAACGGAGATATAACTGAACCTTGGCTTGTTCCCAGTTCGGAAATTGTCAGTACATTTCCGTATAATACTCCTGATACTAACCATTGTCTTATCAGCTTCAATATCCTACGGTCTGATATTCTCTGCTCTGCCAGTTTCATCAGTTTATCTTGGTTTACGTTATCAAAGAACTTCTCAATATCTGCGTCTACTACATAATAGCCCTTGTTGTTACACGCTTTCCTTACCACTTCCAGTGCTTGCTTGGCACTTCTTTTCGGTCGGAATCCATAGGAACAATCTCTAAAGTCAGCTTCGAATACTGGCTCTATTGCTATCTTGGCAGCCATCTGCACAATTCTGTCCTTGACTGTTGGTATTCCAAGAGGTCTTTCACTTCCGTCTGGTTTTGGTATCATAACTCGCTTTACTGGGGATGGTTTATACTTTCCATCCATCAGTTCCGATTTGATTTCTGACAGGTATTTTTCAATTCCCATCTCTTCAATATCTTCGATTCCGATACCATCTACACCACTGGAACCTTTGTTAGCTTTTACCCGTTTCCATGCTTCAAAAAGTACATCATCACGATATACCTTATCGTAAAGTGCATGAAATCTTCGGCTATCACATTTCTTGGCTGTCAGATATAGTTTGTTTTGAAGTTGTCGAACTTTTTCTTTGGAGTTGTTAGTCTGCATGACATTCTCTCACTCTTACCCTCTCTACAAACATGAATGAAGCAAGGAACCTTCCCATAGACTGCGTTTTCTTGCACAGTCATTATTGGTACTATGTTCCTCTCCGACTCCCTCCCATCAGAAATACGATTTCGCCAAGCTTATACGCTTTCTTTTTACCTTTCGGTGATGGGTAGGGTCTCTCCAGTTCCGAACCACACTTTTCATACATACCGTTTCCTATATACCGAGGGATTCCTCCGTGCTGCTTTCCAGTTTCTTCGCACGTTCCATGGCTTTCACCCATACGCCCAAGGTTCAGCTTCCCTTTGCTCTCTTTTCAGAGACCTTTCTAACGATACGGCAGAATTCACTTTATGTTACGGTCTGCATAATTGCTCGCCCCTCTTACCGAGGTTACTTTATCCACTCGCTTAGTACCCTGCATTACTGCAACGCACCGAGTTTAGCTACACGGCTCACTGGCGATTACCGTGACCGGACTTACACCGGCAAGTGTGGTCCAGCTTCGCTGGACACACTACATAGAAAAAGCCAGCCACAATTATGTGACCAGCCTCTCTTCTACTTGCTCTATTTTTTGGTACGTTCTCCCTCAGATTCCATTACCTGTTGCATAGCTTTCTGTCCAGTGCGTCTTGCAATTTCCTCCTTTTTCTCATTTAGTTTTGCAAGGACAGATTCTTTTTGATGGTTCTTTTTATCTTTTGGTGCAGCATTATTCTTAAGTCCGTCAATCATATTATAATTTGCTTCCTCTGTAATTTCCGCACTTCGCAGGTATTCTCCATTCTCCATGTACTTCTGCCAGTTATCCAATTTCGGTTTATAGCCTTCTGTCTGCTCCTGCACTGGCGGATGCAGAGAATCAAGAATCTTCTGTTTTACTACATCATCAAATCCATTGTAGGTGCTGTCTACAAGCACATTACCTTTCTGATCTAAGACTACATACGCAACATCTTTCCCATACTGCTCATGTTCCATAAGAAAATAATTTTTCCCCTCTACCAACAGATAATCTATTACTTCCCATGTTCCGTCTTTTCCCTCTATTTCATATCCGACTGTATCTTTGGTAAGTCCACCGCTTTCTGAAGATGTGACTTTCATAAAGTCAGGAATCTCTATAAAAGTGTCTTTGTTTACATAGTAAGTGGTCATGACACCCTCATCATTCAGGATCAGCACATCACTGGTACTGACTGCATGACCTTTATAATTGTGCGGCTGTTTCTTCTCCAGCTCCTTTTTTATCTGCTCTGGTGTTTCTCCCGGCTTCATTGTTCCCAGATACACCTGTTCATAATTTGCCACCTGCACAGGAATCTGATCCTGTGCAAGTTCTTCATAGGTACGGAAAAGAAGATTTCTCAATTCCGGTTTCTTTTTTAACTGGTAAACTGCAAACTGACTTCTACTCATTCTCCATCCACCTCCAGATCTGCTTTATAAATTTCTACCGTTTTCTGCAATTCTTCATATCCCTCATCGCTAAGATAATAGAGTTTCTGAATCGTCGTGAAAATCAGCAGCTTCATATCTTCGTCCAGATATGAAAAAATCTCATCCATTGCTTCCATTGTCTGTACCCGGTTTCCTGCATCAAAAATTGCCACTGCTATATATTCATCTTCCTCAAACCTTACCATCATAATGTTACATCTCCCTTCTTATGTGCCTTGGATTTTTCTTTCGACATATTCTGCTCCTGCTCTTTTATTTTCGCCTGACGCTCTCTGAGTGCCTGAAGAACAGATTCTTTTCTGCTCTTTGGCTGCGAAAGATTTTCTTTTGGTACAGACTTATCTTCAACTGCTTTTTCCTCTATTTTCGTAATCTCCTGCTTTGAGTCAAAATATTTTTCTACATCATCCATTGCTTTCTGCACTAATGGACTTTCCTTATAATGCTGAATCATCTCCACACCTTCCCGGTCAACTTTTCCCAGTCGCATAAGATCATACGGTCCGTCATAATCGCTTCCATCATGCAGTTCAAATCCAACACCTTTTATTCCATTTATGCGTTCTGCAGGAATTGATTCATAAATGCGTAAGGCTTCTTCCAGGGTAAGGTTCTCATGATACTCACCCATAACAGGAAATTCCATACACTCCGCAACATAAAAAGTGATCGTGTCTTCCGGCTGTTTCTGCTCTGGCTGTCTGGTAAAAACAGAAAGTGTTTCTGCATTTTTCAGACGTGAAAGTAATGACTGGGCAGTGACTACATCGCTGTCTATATCCGATTCTTCTGCCACCTCAGTCAGCCAGTCTTTTAAACCTGCTGTCTCCTTGTTCAAAATATCCTCTGTGAGTTTCTCAACCTGTTCTTCCCTATTTTCAACGGTATCTTTATATTCATAAGTATCATATTCATAACTAAAATTATCCAAGTCCACTGCGAGTTTCCTGATTTCCTGCTGATCAAGATAGGCTTCCGATTCCTTTATATACTCTGCCAAAGTAATTCTTTCTTCTAAGATTGGGGTAATATCTACTTTAATGCCTGCTATTGCCATACCATACGAATTCAATTCGTTAAAAAAACTATCCTCTCGAATATTTCCTCGATAAGAAAGCACCACATCAAGATCAGAATCTGCACGATACAGGTCATCTCTACTTCTGGAACCATGTACTCTCGCCCCAATCAATGTAACTTCATTTTCCAGTCCCATTTCTTCCAGCACAGCTCTTGCATGAAATAAAACTTCATATTCAATTTCTGCCCTGCCCATCCCATTCAATGCTGTTTCACATCTGCCAAGTTCTGAAGTGAATCGAACATCTCCACTGGCTAGCACTTCTTTAGAATGACTGATTACCTTATCCCGAAACTCCCTGTCATCAACTTTTACACATTCAACATCTTCCAATCCTTCATTTTTTAGACTGGCATACATTGCTTTCTGAATAGAATCTTCTGGATTTCCACAGGCATCTCCTGAAATTTCATGAAGTTCCTGATCATAAACCAGATATTTATAGCCTTCCTCAGTCGGTTGCACTGTTAAATACATACCAGACATTTTAAATTGTACGGTTATTCCCTCATAATTTTTTAATGCCGCTTTCCTGTCATAACCATCAAAAAAAGCCTTTGGACAATTACGTTCAAACTGTATCTTCTCCCGTCTCTCTTCTTCTGCATATTCAATTTCTGCATACATTTCTTCATAATCTATCACATTTGCATCTTCTATGGACAATCCTTCTTCCTCTAAAATATTCTCCATTGCTTCTGAAATAGAAATATTCGGATTATCGTAGACACCGCCATCCATTTCCAGATAATCCTTATCATAGAACGTATAATCATAACCGTCTTCTACCGTCTGAATTGTGAAATACTGATCTCCAATCTGGTATGCTATCTCTGTATCATGCACTTCCAGACTGTTGCCTATCTCTTTAAAAGTATTGTATATCTGCGGATTCAGCCAGCCTTCCACTTCCTGGCAATCATAGATCAGCGTATCTACTCCATTCTTGCACTGGATAAAATCAAGACTGCCTCGCAGCGGTGCCGTATTCTCAATTCCAAGAGCTTTCATTTTATGGTTAGGCAAAGAGTAATATGCTCCAAGGGCAGCTCCAAGATCCTTATATCTCTCAATCTTCATCCCACCTTTTGCTGCCAGATCTTCAATCACATAATATTGGTCAATATAATGATTTTCTGGCATTTTCAGATCAATGCCATTATTTTCTCTGACTTTATGTATCTCGAAAAAACTGAATTTCTGTTCTTCCCCCCGCAGATTCTGTCCGATCAGTGTCGGCTCCCATGTATCCGTACTGATTGGCTGCTGTTCCATGATTTTCATAACTGTTCCGTCTGCCAAGATAACGGTTGCCTGTCCTGGAAGATTCATCAGGTCATATACTGTTGCACCATTTTCTTCCAGATATTCTGAAATAGCTTCCCTGGCTCCTTCATCAAATCCATGCCAGATGTCCTCTGCCACCAGTGTTCCATTTTCCGATACGATAATATCTGCCACATCCTGACCGTATTCTTCACTCCGCATCTGGAAGAATCGCTCCCCATGATAAGTTTTCATATCAATCGCATACCATGTACCTGTATGTCCGTCTGCTTCATACCCTCTTGTAGTTTCAGTGATATGCTGATTTTTCACGCCAAGCACCTCTTCCAGTTTCCGGGTGCGGATTTCGTTTCTTGCCATATCAATGAAGCCATTCAGGACTGCAGGATGGCTTTCCACAATATAATCTCTGTTCAGATCCATTCCCCTGCTGATATTTTCCGGAATATCAATGCCATCTGCCCACTGCTTATTGCCATCAGAAAATCTTCCATCATGGGAAAGCTGTTTCAATGTATTTGCCAGAACAAAGGCAACTCGTTCTTCCCCATATTTTTCAATCACACCTATTGCAGTATCCGCTTTCAGGCTCATGCCATCAAAGTTTTCTGCGATTGCCTGTTCGATTGCATTTTTACAGTCGATATTCAGTTTTCTGGAATCCAGGTAAGCATCTACATTTCTCTCCTGCATAGCCTTTTCCAAAGTTCCCATATAAACTTCCGGATACGCTTTTACAGGATTGGCATTTAACATTTCAACTCTCTGTGCCACAAAGTCCGGCAGTTCTGTAAATCCAAAGGAATCCACATAGTATGCGGTTAATCTGCCGCCCCGGTTCATAATGATCACATCACTGACTGACATGGAATGCCCGGTAAAATCGTTTGGACGTTCTATATTAAATCGCTCAAAAAGGTTATCCAGTGTCGTAGCATCTCTCAGTCTTTCACTGTAAACCATCTGATAGTCTTTACCATCTACGGTAAATCCCATTTCTTTTGCCGCTTCCAGACTTAAAAACTGATACCCTCTTTCTTCCTGTCCGCTGTTGATCTGATAAATACCATAACGGTTTCCATCGCTTTCCAGAAGAAGCGTTTCTTTGATCTTTACTTTTTCTTCTGGTATCATAACCATTTCCTGGCTTCTCCGGTAATTTTCCCATTCAAATTTCGTCACTCCGAATAACCCGTCATGCTTTAAAATATCCAATTCCAGATTCATAACCCTCTGCGACTGCTCCTGACCGCCAATTGCTCCGGTCAGCCCGTAAATCGTTACTCCCTCATGGTGCAGTTCCACTGCCCGTTCCCTGGTAAGCGGAAGCATACTTTCTGAATAAAATCCGGCTTCATGCAATTCTGATAAACCGATCATCGAATCCGGCAGACTGTCAATCTGTTCCTCCGCTTCTCCAATCAGTTTTAGTACCGCTTCCCTGTTTCCATCCAGAATAGATTCTGCAAGATTCTCTGCCAGTTTTTCCGTCGCTTCCCTGTCATCCAGTTTATAAGCAAAATTCACGATAAGGTTTCTCTGGTCATTGCTGAAAATCGTCCGTTCCTGTTCCAGACGGTTGATGGTCTGCTCCGCATACTGCATGACACTCAGTTCTTCTGTCTGCTCCACAGCAGTTACTTCCTGCTCTGGCCTTTCGATATGAAGTTCCTTGAGTTTTTCCTCAATCTGTCCGATCATATCAGCAGAAGTCTTACGGATGGTGTCCATAGAAGCACGAAACTCTTTCATATTTTTACCGGAAGACCAGCTCGCAATATAGGAAAAGGAATACTCCGATGTATCCAGTCCAAAATGGTTGCATACCACATAGGCAACACTTTCTGCTTCCACTTCCCTTGTAAGCTGGTCTTTTACGATGCCCTCTGCTTCCATCTGGTCACGATCATGCAATACTGCATGTGCCGTTTCATGCACCGCTGTTTTCATGGTCTGTGCTTCACTCATGCCAGGCTGGACAGCGATATATTTATCGACAAGCTGATAAAAGCCTTTCGCCTCCCCATCAATCTCAATAAAACGGATGGGAACCGGGGCAACCGTTTTCAGTGCTTCCATAAAATCATGGTAGATCAGAACATCCCCCTCCAGTTCTGATACCTCAAACTCTGGAATCGGTTCTCCTGTGGTCTGACTGACATCAAATACTGTCGTAACCCGGAATCTTGTAATGACACGCTCTACTACTTCTGTTTCCGGCTGTCCATCTTCCCCGATCACAATCTCTCCTGTTTCCGGATCAGTTTTTTCAATCTCCTGTTTCTCTTTAAACGGAGCCGGGGCAATGATCTGGATGCCTTTTTCCCCTCTTTTTACCTGCCGGTTAAATTTCTTCTGCCATGCCTGATACCCCGCTACCAGTGTCGCTTCCGGTTTCTGCATGGCGATCAGCAGAGTATTATTGAAACTGTAATTATGGAACTTTGCCATTGTATTCAGATATTCGGTATACTTTTCTGATGTGAATATTTCTGCAACACCCTGTTCCAACTGCTCTGTAATCTGCTTTAATTGTTCTTCTCTGTTTGCCATAATCAAATCCTCCATAGAAAAATCCCGCCAAAGCTCTGGTCACTCTGACGGGATACCCTTTATAACTCCTGTTCATGTTTCTTTTTAGGTTTCTGCTGTGTTTCTCTTGTCTGCTCCTGCTGTTTCTGTTCTTTCAGTCTTTCCAGAATAGATGTTTTATGAACACTGTCAGCAATTCTGTCCTGTCGTTCCTCCGGCATGTTTACTTCCGGGTTTTCCCCGATTCCCTCATCTGCCAGAAGATTTTCTCCCCCTTTCTCATCCATGTTGAGCATGGCATTTAATTCTGCCAGACGTTCCATTTTTTCACTCAGTTCCGCTTCTTTCGGGAATGGCTTCTGCACCTCTTCCTGTGCGGTCTTTAACTGCTGTTGTACCGTTTCCAGATTCTGCTCGGTATCTGCCAGCTTTTTCCCGATTGCAGAGAGTGCATTATGAATTCTCTGGATATTGCCCAGAGTATCCTTTCCGAACTCAATTTTATAAGAACATTTTCCCTTGATCGTCATGGTATAAGTATTCGACAGGAAATTATATTCTGAAGAAAGTGCAAAACCATGATATTCCCCGATCTGCCCTGCTGATTTCACGGACTTCAAGCCGGATGCTGCTGAAAGTAGTGCAACTCCCGCTTCTTTTTTATCGGTATACAGCTTTCCACCGACTGTCATTGCAAAGTGGTCATTATCCTGTAAATCTATTCCTTTAACCACATCTGCATCCACACGCATACCGGCAATCTTCTCTTTTAATGCGGTAATCTGTACTGGATACCGCTTTGCAATATCCGATTCCAGACGATAGATCTGACTGGTGTGGTTTGCTTTCAGAAGTTTCAGTTTACTTACCTGCACATCCAGATCCATCTTTTCTTTGATGTATTCGTTTCCTGTTGCCAGTGCCTTGATCTCTGCATAAGATAGAGCTGTATCATCTACATCTTCACAGGCACGCACCGGGGATTTACTGGTCATGATCTGTGAAATAAACTTCTGCTTGTTTTCCAGAATCTGCCACATGTACGAATCGAACGTATTTTCCGTTACATACCGGAAGATTTTTACCTTGTCATTCTGGTTTCCCTGTCTGAGAATACGTCCCTCCTGCTGTTCCAGATCAGACGGTTTCCAGGGGCAGTCCAGATGATGCAGTGCAAGTAATCTGTCCTGGACGTTGGTACCAGCACCGAGTTTCGGAGTGGAACCCATCAGGATTCTTACCTGCCCTGCCCGCACCTTTGCAAACAGCTCCGCTTTTCTTACTTCCGTATTATATTCATGAATAAATGCGATCTCCTCTTTCGGGATTCCCCGTTCCACCAGCTTGTTTCTTACATCATCATACACGTTGAATGTTCCATCATTTTTCGGTGTGCTGAGGTCGCAGAAGATCAACTGGGTAGCCTGTGTATCTTTTCCGTCCTCCCATACCTGGAAAGCATTCTCCACACAGGCATTTACCTTGCTTTCCCCTGCATCCGGTAGCATATCATTCAAAAGCCTCTGGTCTAATGCACATTTTCTTCCGTCATTGGTAATCTTGAGCATGTTATCTACCCTTGGATCTACTGCACCGCCCCTGACCTGTTCTGCACGTTCCGAAAAGGCTTCCACCATTTCTTTCTGTTCCTCACTCGGCTTTAATACTTCATTGATATATTCTGCTTCCGGTACAGGAAGATTCAGCATATCTGCAGTCTGAATATCCGCAGCTTCTTTAAATATGGAAATCAGTTCTGGAAGATTAAAGAAACGGGCAAATCGTGTTTTTGCACGATAGCCCGTCCCTTCCGGTGACAATTCGATTGCCGTAACTGTTTCTCCAAAAGTTGCTGCCCACGAATCAAAATGTCCCATTCCCATATTCATTAAAGTATCATACTGGAGGTATCTCATAATGGTGTATAATTCAGTCATACTGTTTGATACAGGTGTTCCCGTTGCAAACGTGATTCCCTTTCCCCCGGTAATCTCATCCATGTACCTGCATTTCATAAACATATCTGAACTTTTCTGTGCATCGGTCTGTGAAATGCCTGCCACATTCCGCATTTTTGTGTATAAAAAAAGGTTCTTGTAAAAATGTGACTCGTCCACAAACAGCCTGTCCACGCCTAATTGCTCAAAAGTCACCACATCATCCTTTCGTGTCTGGTCATTCAGTTTTTCCAGTTTTGCTTTCAGGGTTTTCTTTGTCTTTTCCATCTGCTTGATCGTATACTGCTGTCCCGCTTCCTCTTTTGCTGCTTCAATAGAATAGGTAATATCTGCGATCTGATCTTCCAACAATGAAATCTGCCTTTCCCTGGAAAGCGGGATTTTCTCAAACTGGCTGTGTCCGATAATGACCGCATCATAATCCCCTGTTGCGATTCTGGAACAGAACCGTTTTCTGTTTGCCGGTTCAAAGTCTTTCTTCGTTGCCACCAGAATATTTGCTCCCGGATATAAGCGTAAAAAATCGCTTCCCCACTGTTCCAGCAAATGGTTCGGAACCACATAAAGACTCTTTTGTGCCAGTCCCAGACGCTTGCTCTCCATACCGGCTGCGATCATCTGGAACGTCTTGCCTGCACCTACACAGTGTGCAAGCAGGGTATTATTTCCATAAAGGATATGTGCCACCGCATTTTTCTGATGCTCCATCAGCTTAATTTCCGGATTCATTCCGACAAACTGAATGTGACTGCCATCATATTCCCTTGGCCGGATGCTGTTAAACCGTTCATTATAAATTTTGCAGAGTGTTTCCCGTCGGCTCATATCCTTAAAAATCCACTCTTTAAACTCTTCCCGGATCAGTTCCTGCTTCTGCTGTGCCAGGGTGGTTTCTTTCCGGTTCAGTACCCGGTGTTCCCCATCCGCATCATGTATTGTGTCATAGATTTTTGTGTCACGCAGATTCAGTGCATCCTCCAACAACCTGTAAGCATTTGCCCTTTGTGTTCCGTAAGTTGCGGTGGAAAGCGGGTTATTGCTGCTGTCCACGTTCTTTCCTTTTACGTTCCATTGTCCGGTCACTTCCGCATACTGTACTTTGATACGCTCATAATTGATATGCTGTCGTGGTGTATGGAATGTTTCTGCCATGAACTCTGTAATATAGTCCGGCGAAATCCATGTTACACCAAGCCTTGCTTCAATCTCGGAAGCGTCCAGATCTTTCGGCTGTACCCGTTCCAGTGCCTGTACATTGACCATATATTCCGGGTGGTTCTCTGCAAACTGCTTTGCAATGTTCAGCTTCTCCCTGACATTCCCGGAAAGATACTCGTCGGATGGCTCCCATTTATCCGTAAGCGGATTCTTGAAGATAACACCCGTAAGCTCCTCTGTGACCTCTTCCTCTGTTTTCTCGGTAAGCTCCATCATATAAGGAATATCCACTTTTGCCTTTTCCCCGATAGATACCGCCAGTGCCTCACTTGCAGTGTCTACCGATGTTACCGGCTCTGCCCTGCGGATCGTCCTTTTCGTAAATATGTCTGCTTTCCGCTTCAACTCGCCCTTTTCGTCCAGAAATTCAAGGGAAGTCAAAAGGCAATAGCTGCTGTCCATGCTGAACGCCCTTTTATTTGCATTGCTGCTGAGTAGTCCATACTTGGCAGTAAAGCTGTCATAAACCCGGTTCAATTCAGCCTGTAAGCTGGCGACCTCTTCATCACTGCATTCTTCCAACTGCCGTTCCAGAAGCCTGTTTGTTGCATCCCGGATAGCAACCATACCTCTGACACGCTCGCCTGTCACAACGGGAAGTTCCATCTTATTCATAACAGAATTTTCCCTGTAATAAATGTCCTCTCCGACAAGTGCAAAGCTGAAATTCTTAATATCCGGATTTGCCGGTATGGATACTACCTGTTCTTCCAGTTCCGTATCTGAAATCTCCTGCTCTGTGATGGTTCCCTGGATATGCTTTACCGCTTCTTTTAACTGCTCTGCCAGATCTGCTTCCGCTTTTGCCTTTACTGTTACTTCCTGTTTTCCGTACTGGGTACTTTCTGTTGTGAAATCTCCAAGCACCATTTCCGGATGATTAGCAAAATAGGAATTGACTGTATAACCTTCTGGTGTGGTTTTTAACTGTACCCAGTCTGGTTCTGTGATCGCAGCCCTGTCCCTTTTCTGGAAAAACAGAAGATCCGCAACCACACTGGTATTGGCATTTCTCTGGAAAGCATTGTTCGGTAAACGGATCGCCCCAAGCAGATCTGCCCGGTTTGCGAAATACTGTCGGACTTCCGGATTCTGCTTATCCATCGTACCGCTTGATGTGACAACTGCCACCACTCCACCCGGACGTACCAGATCTAAGGATTTTGCAATAAAATAATCATGGATCATAAAATGGTATCTGTCATATTTGCGGTCACTGACCTGATATGCCCCAAACGGTACATTTCCAATCACGCAGTCAAAAAAGCTGTCCGGGTAACTGGTTTCCTCAAATCCTTGTACTGCAATCCTGTTCTTCTGGTAAAGCTGTTTTGCAATCTGCCCGGAAACCGGATCAAGTTCTACGCCATACATACTTGCAGCACTCATACTTTCCGGTAAAAGTCCCATAAAGTTTCCTACTCCACAGGACGGTTCCAGTATATTTCCCTGTTTCAGTCCCATATTTCCAAGTGCTTCATACATAGCCTTGATGACTGTCGGAGAAGTATAAAAGGCATTCAGCGTTGATGCCCTTGCTGCACTGTATTCTTCTGGTGTGAGGACTCCTTTTAACTGCGTATATTCCGCTGCCCAGGCACTGTTTCTTTCTTCAAAAGCCTGTGGAATACCGCCCCATCCAACATATCTTGACAACACTTCCTGTTCTTCCGGTGTTGCCAATCTCTGCTCCTGTTCCAGTTCTTTCAGCAGCCGGATAGCTTCCATATTTGCTTTAAACTTTGCTTTCGGACCGCCAGAGCCAAGGTCATCGTCCGTAATATGGAAATTATGAGGTTCCTGTTCCTGCACCTGTTCATTCTGCAGATATGGTAAAAATTCTCCCTCATAGCCAAACAGTTCATTCTCCCCTGGAATATAATTTCGTCCGGTTTCCATACACCGGAAAATATCAGCTTTTGATGAACCACTTGCTTCGTAGAATCCTGCATAGGAATATAAAATATCATCTTCTCGCTCGTAGGTAGTCAAATGCAATTCTGTATTTCCTCTTGTCTGGTTTACCAGTTCTTTCCCTTCCAGACCTTGTGGAAGAATCCCCACTGGTTCAAAATGATACCCCTGATATTCAAATACATTCTCGTTCCACTGTTCCTGTACAACTACATCTTCTGGCTCAGATTCTGGTTCCCCTTTTTGTACCTCCTCCATTTCTGCAGACGATTCTTCCACTTCTGGTTCTTCTGTATTTTCTTCTGGTTCGGAGGCACTCACAATATCAAATAAAGACATCTGGTATCCATCTAAGCCATCTGCCTGATCTGGTACTTCCTGTGCTGGGAAAATCGTATAGCTGCCTTCCACATACTGATGTACTTCCGTCAATAGCTGTAATTTCTTCTCATAAGTTTCATTCACTGATTCAAAATCCAATGGCAGCATTGCCAGTGCATCGTCCATCGCCTGTAACAATTTCTGCGACTGCTCCGAATCATTCAGCATAACAGGAAGTTCTTTTCTTGCTTCTTCATTAAAGAAATCCTGCTTGAACGGACGCTCGATTTCTTCTGGCAGCCTTGCATAAAAACTGATCACTTTTCCTGCAATCCGTTCCCTCTCATATTCCGGCATACGGGAATAATCTGCGGAACGTAAGAACTGCTGGTTATCAATCAGATAGCCGATTCTTTTTGCAACTTTTGCCCAGGGCAGCAACACCGAAGTATCTGGATTCCCATAGTCCCCTCTCTCCAGCTTCAAACCTTTCCCATCATAATCTGCATGTGAATTGTCTGCTCCACATAAAGCATGGCTCTGACCGCCTATCCCATATTTTTCCTTGATAAAATCTGTCCTTGCCTTATCATCTCCATTCAGAAGATAAAAAGAATAGGTAGAAAGCCTTCCATCCGAATACGGACCGCCACCGGCAAGAAAAGCATCTATTTCATCTTGAGTAATAAATACCTTATGTTCCTGCCATGCGAATTCATCTCTGGCATTGTATGGAATTACTTCTGCTGCAAATTTCTGAAACTGACCGGATATTCTGATTGGATTATAGGTGCGGAACCGCATAATGCTTTTATCTTCCTCATAAGCCATTGCCAGTCCTTCCAGACGCTCGTTCAGATCTGCCAGCCACTCCGGATCTGTTAGTTTCTCTTCCAGATAATCAGTAATTTCCGGATAAATACTGTGAAGATGTGGTAAATCCTCTTCATCAAAGACAAGTTCTGCTACACCCTCTGCCATATCCGCTTTCATATAGGCAAGTGCCTGGGCATGTTCCTTTATCGCATTCTCCCTTGCAACATCAAGTACAGACTGTGGTGCATACTCGCCTTGCTTCAAAAGCTGATGGATACGACCACTCACATCTTCCCAGGATAAAAACGCCTTATCCAGAATCTGATCGGTAACCGTATGCCCTACTGCAATCTGCAATCCCGTTTCGTCAAACCAGACAGAATATTCCATGCCATTGATTTCAAAGCCCTTTCCACCAGTCCCATACTCCCGCTTCACAAACTCTGTATATTCTTCCGGTGTCTGTTCACTCATAAAATTATAGATAATACGAAGCTGGCTCTTGCTTCGGTTTCCTCCGGTTCTTAAAACCTCATCGACCACCTCACTTGGAATGGCAATCTCCCCGGCATAGAGGGCAGCTATTCTGTTTTCGATTTCTCTTTTCTGTTCATTTACAGATGGAAGTTCGGGCAAAGATAAAGCAGAGGCAATTTCTTCCTCTGCTTTACTTAACTGATCTTCACTTGTGTCTTCAATTAGCTGTACACCAATTCCGTCAAGATGCTCTCTTCCGCTGTTGCCGTCAGACTGTTCATATGTGCTGTCCACGCCATCGGGTTCTCCTCTTTCGATGGTGCCGGATTCTTCTCCAACAGTTTCGCCATCTGTACTTCCAATCTCTTCTGTGCTGTTTTCTCGATCTCTTCCAGATGGCTGTTCAGTTTCCCGGTCAGTAACAGGCTCTGATACAGGCTGTTCTTGTGTTCCTTCAGAAATGTCCTCCGCAGCATTCCGTATTTCCCAATCTGTACCTCTGTCTCCTGGATTGTCAGATTCGGAAACAGATAATCCCCTTTGCGATGATATGTCAGTTCCATGCTCATTTCCTCCTTCATCTTCCTGTGAATATTCGTTTTCTATGATTCTGTTGTTGTTTTCTTCGCTTTCACGAATTAACGTGTTGAATTTATTATAATTCCTTTCCTCTGAATTTTCAATACCCTTTTTCATTTCTTCTAATGAAATACGGTGTACAAATCTTCCAATATCCACTAGCACAGACTCACTGGCCATGCTCGTCGCATTTCCAATAAATGTCAGCACTGATAAACTGTTATAGTCTGTGATATGTACGAAGTCCATTTCTTCCTGCCGTTCCAACGGATCAAGTCCGCATCTGGAAGCCAGCGTATAATAAATGCTGTCTGTCAACAGACTGCGAAATTCACTGCGTATGGTATCTTCTTCCAGCTCCTCCAGATACGTTCCTTCCATCACATATGTCAAGCCATCCAGGTATTCATCCAGATTTTCTTCTACCATATACTTCGCTGTTGCCATCAGTGCATCAGAAAGACTTCCTGTATCTATAACTTCCAGTCCATAAACTTCTTCTAAATGGTTTAATAACTCCTCCTGTTGCTTCTCCTGCAACCGCCACAGGTAAGGGGTTCTTCCACCTTTTACCTTATGAGTATCCTGAATATCAAATACATATCGGAGTCTTGTTTTCTGCATGGTTTCATCCAAAAGAGCAATTCCCTTTGCTCCTCGGTTTACCCACCGCAGCATTTTTTCATTCCATAATTCCAGCGAAGCACAGGCAGTTGCTTTTGGACGCTGCGCGTGGATCAAAAGCTGATCCATAAATGGATACCGATACAGTCTGGCTGCAGTATCCAGATAATTCATCCAGTCCCTTGGTGAACTGCTGATACGGGTTGCATGATACTCCGCAAGTCCCCGTATCTCATCTAAATGAGCCATAACTCATTCCTCCTTCCGTCTGTGCCTTATTTCTTCTTTTTAGGAAATTCCAGACTGAATCTGGCTTTTCCATCTTCTAACCCTAATACCAGATCGGCATCAAATTTGCTGTCTTTTTTCTTGGAATACAGTCCTTTCACATGGGTACGTCCATTTTTCAGAAGCTCCACCGCCATCTTTTTATCCATCGACTTTTTCATACTTTCCAGAAAGCGGTTCGACTTCCACAGAGCAAACTGACAGCTTCTGTCAGAGCAGTAATAATTGGTCTTACCCTCATATACATCAGAACCGCATACCGGGCATTTCCCGATTACTTCCTTTGCAATCTGAAAACGGTTCCGTTCTTCTTCCGAAATTGCCCTGCACATAGAAAGAATCTCATTAATCATGGATACAATCCCATTCATAAATTCATCTTCCTGGATTTCCCCCTTTTCCATCATCAGAAGCTGATTCTCCCATTCTGCTGTCAGGCCTGCAGATTTCAGATTCTCCGGCATTACATGAATCAGCTCACATCCTGCTACGGTAGGAAGAATCTGTTTTCCTTTACGTTCTGCATAACCGGAAGATACCAGCTTCTCAATGATATTCGCTCTGGTTGCCGGTGTCCCAAGTCCTTTTTTCTCTGTTTCAGAATCAAATTCCTTATTCCCCGCTGTTTCCATCGCAGCAAGCAGGGTATCTTCGGTAAACATCTTCGGCGGGGAAGTATAATGTGTACTCTTCTCTGCCTTCACAGAGGCAAGAGTCATTCCTTCCTCATATCCTTCTGGAAGTTCTGTCTTATGATCCGGTTCGTCAGGTTTCTTATCCTTTACACAGTATTTCCGAAAGGCTTCTTCCACTTCTTTGAAGCCCATCTGTACAGGCAGCTTTCCCTTTGCAGTAAATTCATGTTCTTTGCACTGTACGGAAATTTCTGTCTGCTCATAAAGGTACTCTTCCCCTGTTGCCTGAACAAGCTGCTGTCCGATCAGCATCAGCAGATTTTTCTTTCCACTGGAAAGTCCTCCCATGCCTTTTTCCATTGCTTCTTTTGTCGGCAGTATTGCATGATGATCAGATACCTTTGCATTATTAACCACACGATCTATGTTACCTCTAGTCTGTCCAGATTCCAGAAACGGAAGAAAATCTGTCATGCCTTCGGCAAGCATTTTTACCGTTTCTTTCATATCTTCGGTTACATACTGACTGTCTGTTCTCGGATAGGTAACCATCTTTTCTTCGTACAGCTCCTGCAGCATATCCAATGTCTTCTGGGCAGTGTATCCAAAAAAACGATTTGCTTCCCTCTGCAGACCGGTCAGATCATAAAGTTTTGGTGGGAAAGTCTTTTTCTGCTCTCTTTTTACCCTTGTGACCAGTGCTTCTGTCCCATCACAAAGTTTTCTTAATTCTTCCGCTTCCATTTCTAACGGGATACTCTCTGATGTTACCATAAGTTTCCCATCTGACAGAGAAACCTTATAATAGGCTTCTTTCTTGAAATGCTCGATCTTCTCTTTTCTTTCCGTCAGCATGGCAAGCGTCGGTGTCTGTACCCTGCCAACTACCAAACGCTTAAAATATCTGGTTGTGTAGGCTCTCGTTGCGTTCATTCCAATCAACCAATCCGCCTGTGCCCTGCATACCGCAGCATTACAAAGCCCTGCATATTCTCTCCCGTCAGTTAGGGACTGAAATCCTTTCTGAATGGCTTCATCTTCCATTGAACTGATCCACAGACGCTTCACTGGTTTCTGACAGCCTGCCAAATCATAAACTCTTTTAAAAATCAGTTCTCCTTCTCTTCCGGCATCACAGCCATTGACCAGATATGCTACATCTGCCCGGTTTATTAAGCCGCATAGCACATCAAACTGCTTCTTTTTATCTTCTGATACCTGAACTTTCCATACTTCCGGAATGATCGGCAAATCCTCAAACTGCCATTTTGCATATTTTTCATTATAAATTTCCGGTGGTGCATATTCTGCCAGGTGTCCCAAACACCAACTGACAATGCAACTGTTCCCCTCCAGATACCCGTCCTTTCTCTGATAAGCAGATAAATTTTTTGCAAGGCTCTGTGCCACGCTCGGTTTCTCTGCAATCACTAAAAATTTCGCCATGTTTTCCTCCTGTTCCTGTCAAAAAGGCAGTCCATAAAGAACTGCCCTTTCTCCATACCTTATGCTTTTTTGTTATTTCTGCTGATCTTCCGCATTTTCTTCATCTTCATTGATGTAACTGTCATCAGCAAATTCCAGGCCTTCCTCTACAATACCGTCCTCTTTTTTCTTTCGGAATTTACTTAAAACAAAAGCAGCTAAACCACCGAATACCAGTACAATGCCGCCGCCCAGGATCGCAGAACCAAACATTTTATTACCACCGGATTCTGGATTCACTTCTGTTTCTGGCTGTACGGTAGTTTCTGGTTCTGGTGCTGCAGTCGTTTCCGGAAGAACAACTGCTGATTCCTCTTTTTTCTCGGTTTCCTCGTTTTCGTCTAAGAACTCTGCCAGATCATTTTCATCTACCAGTGACATCATGTACACGTTCTCGGAAGTACCGGAACGGTCAATGACCATATAAAAGGTATTTCCATTCTTTGTCTGTACAGTCAGAAACTGCTTGGAACTGTCATTCTCCTTATCATCCACAAGCTGTCCGTTTCCCGGTGTGGAAAACGGTGTTTCCTCTGTGGTAGGCTGCTCTGCCGGCTGTTCTTCTATCACCTGTTCCACTGCTTCTGTCTGCTCTGCATTTTCATTTGCCTGTGCAAATGCAGTCACACTGGCAGAACCCATCAGTATTGTTGACGACAACATAATCATCAAAATTTTTTTCATTACTTTATTCTTCATCTTCCAAATCCTCTCTTTCTTCTATCAGTCCGGTTAACATTTCGCTATCCATATTTTCTTCTTTCTTTATACCTGTTTCAGAACTATCCATAGAAAGATTGCCCTCTTCATCAAACTGCATGGTAACTGTTCCGTTCTGAATTCCATCCAGAAAAGTCAGCATCTTTCGGCTATCCATTTTCATGGAACGGATTGCCTTAATGATTTCTGCATCTTCCATCTGCTTTTTCTGGATTCTCAGTTGCCTTACATGCTCCTGCAATTCCAGAATCTTGTTTTCAGTTTTCTGAATATCATCCAGAACCTTTTTTAATCGCATATTCATCTCTTATTCACTCCCTTCTAGTGAAGTCTGCCAAATGCCATAAAATGTTGCTGCCAGTAAGAACTTGCAATGCTTGTATACTGAATCGGATTCCCGCAATGAATCATCATGTTATTTCCTACATAAATTCCAACATGGCTCGCTCCCGGCGTATCATAAGTTCCCTGGAAAAAGATCAGATCTCCCGGTTTTGCATCAGATGGAGATACATAGGAACAATAAGAACGAAGTCCGTCCGCTGTTGTTCTTCCCACGTTCCATCCATTTCCGCAATTATTGATTACCCAGCATACAAAACCAGAGCAATCAAAACTGGTAGATGGCGATGCACCGCCCCAGACATACGGATAACCCAGATATTTTTCCGCTTCCCGGATCATCTTGGCAAACTGCGGATCAGAAAGTGCTTCTGCCGGAATATCATATCCAAAGCCTGCCCCACCTGTCGGAATTGTGTTAAGGTCAAACAGATAATCACGATTTCCATAGTATTTGTTGTAAGCGTCATACTGCTCCTGTTCCTTGTCTGTCATACGGTTTCTTAAAACTGCATCCAGGTTATGGTTCGTAAGTGTTACATCCAGCCGGTTCACTTCTCTTGTTGTCGTTACTTCCACTTCCTGACTTCCATTGCTGTCTGCTATGTATGCTTCCCAGGTCTGATGCCCATGTGCTGACGCAGAAGCATGATCGCCGTAGAATACATCAAACTGCACACCATACTGTGCAAAATTTCCGGTATCCTCAACTACATACTCCACACCATTCATAATGACATGGGTTCCCATTGGCACAAATGGATTAGAAGCATCCACCGCAATCGTGTGATTCGCCTGTGGATACGCTCCACTTGCAGTCGGGCCTCCACTCCACTGCCCGCAACAAATCGGACAGTTGCAATATCCACTGGTCACAACCTGTCCCAGTGATTCTCCAACCCTGACTGTTTTCTTTTCTGTTACGGTTTCTCGTGTTGAATCCGTATATAATCCATACTGTTCCCTGAAAATCTCCTGAATCTCATCCGCAACCTCGGCATAGGTAAAACCGCCATACTTGACTGTCAAATAAGAAATAAGCTGATACGGATTGTGTCCGATCTCATCAATCTGAAACTGGAACTCATCATAGTCGGAATGGTTTGCTTTCATCTGATTGATCTGCTCATTCAGTGCATTTTCCAATGCCACATAAGCATTTTCCGCAGCATAAATATCCTCATCCTCACTGGAATAACTGGTAGAAATAATAGCATTGGAACTGCCCTGGAATAACGCAGCACAGCTTGACAGGCTCGTTGCCATTAACGCAAACAGCAGCACCAGAACTCCTATGGACAGGAGGATATTTCTGTTCTGTGCCACAAGCTCCTTGACCGCAGCTTTGGCTTTTTCCGTAAATCGCTGTGCATTTACAAGCACTGCGTCCTTCACAGCTTTTCCCTGTTTCGCAGCCTGATATTGCTTCTGGTAACGCTTTTTCTGCAGTAATTTCTTTAATGCAGACTGTTTCTTCTGCTCTGCTTCTTTCTGAACCGCCTTTTTTGCTTCATTGGAAGCACTGGTGCTAAACTGTAGGCGAGATTTTTCTGTTTCTTCCAAAACGGTTTCCCTCAACCGATTATTTCTCTGTCGGTTTTCTTTCAACCGTTCCCGAACGTAAATTGACTTTCTTGCAAGGCTTTCTCCCGCAAATTCCATCTGATCTGCTGCATCAAGAGCAGCATTATCATCGGTATCCTCTCTGATTTTTTTCTGACCATAAGCAGATACCGTTTCTGAAACAACGTTTGCCCCCTTTCTTGCCATTCCGCTACCTGGAATCATACCTTTACTTTCATCTTCAAAGGAAAGACGGGATTTTGATTTTTTCTGTTCTTTTAGCGTCTGTTCCCTTTTCGTCTTTCCTTTAATCTCTTCCCGAAAATCTTCCATTGATTTTTCATCAACTTCTGACTTTTCATGGTAGCGTTTCTGCTCTTTCGCTGCATAAGCTACGACCATCTTTTTCTTTCGGCTCTGCCTGTCCGGTTCCGATGTTTCAGCATCACGTCCCGGATGTCCCCGGATACTCTCTTTACGAAGTCTGGAACGTGAAACAGACGGAGATTTCTCCCCGCCTGCTTTATCATCACTCATTTCTGAGTTTTCCATTTCTTCCGCTTCCGCAAATTCTTCCTGTTCCAGAAAAGCGTGTCTGGACTGCAGTCTGTGTTTTCCTTCTTTCACTCCCTCAACTGTTTCTTCTGCAGTATGAGTTTTTCTAACCTTTCCAAAGTCCAGCTCCTGTTCCCTGTGTCCGGCTATTTTCTTCTCATCTGCCTCACGCCCGGTAATCCGCTTTTCCTTTTTACTGCGGAGATTTTTTTCCCGGAGTCCATCCCGGCTCATCTTCTGGACAGTCTTGTCCCTTGCTTTATATTCATGCTCCTGCATGGTCATCATCTCCTGATCTATGGTAATTTTCCGTTATTTTTCTTTGCAACCAGTACCATACGCCCATTTTTCTGGGAATACTCACAAGTAGACAGTGTAAGTAACTTATCTCTGTATTTTGCTGTTGTTCCTGTCTGATAAAGTGATTTTTCCTTAACGGAAGCAACAAATTTTTTATAATCCTCCACTGTTCCCGCTTTGATAAAACTGTAATAATCAAAATCATTCCCTGTATAAACGGGTGTTGTAAATGCTACAAATATCTGATACTGTTCATTTCCCCATATCGTGCGGAACAGGATTGTCGGATGTTCTTCGTAAAATCCTTCGTCCTTATATTTTTCAAGATCAGCAAACATCTTTCCACTGTTCATGTGATGTCCATATATGATCAGATTGTCCGAATTTCCTGGTACACATTCCTCTGCCAGAAATAAACAGCCATTTGCAGAATATTCCCCGTTAAAATCCCGATGCAGATAATAATTTTTATCTCCGGGCCGGTACATGACCGGATAGTCTATTCTCGTTCCATCAATGGTCAGCCAGCCAATACAATCTGGATTCTCTTCATGCAATGCCAAAATTCCAGCATCTACCTCTAAATCGTCGGAAGTATCTTCCTCTGAATCGTCCTCTTTTTCCTGCATAAGTTCCTGTAACTCTTGCTGTAACTGGTTATCCTGTCTTTCCTGCACAAAAAATCCCATCAGGAAATACAGACTGATCGTAAGCAATATAACGGATATAGAAAGTAATAATCCTGCCACCCATTTTCTCATGCTCTGCCATTGCCCCTTTAACTATCGTCTCTGCCTTTAATGCCGAGTTTTTCACGCTTCTCTACATCTTCCGGTTTCGATGACATCAACGCATAAAGCATAAGGGTATTATCGAATCTGTCCTTAAATGGAATAATTGTATTTCCATAAAAGATCAGTCCTTCTCCCTCTCCACTGTTTGTTACATAGGAAAGCTGGTGTGTTGAAATATTAAGCTGTTTTGCCAGAATCTGTCGATCCCCAGATGCCTGGTTAAGCATCAGGATAAAATCTGAGTTTTCAAAGATATTCTCGATTTCCCTTGAAGCAAGCAGATCTTTTACGTTCTGCGTGATACCAGTCGGAATACCGCCCCACTTACGGAATCTCTTCCAAATTTCTACACTGTATGCTGCTGTCTGTTCCTCTTTCAGCAACAGATGGAACTCATCAATATAATATCTGGTTGACTTATGTGCAGAACGGTTGACTGTTACCCTGTTCCAAACCTGATCCTGAACAATCAACATGCCAAGTTTTTTAAGCTGTTTACCAAGGTCTTTAATATCGAAACATACCAGACGATTATTCAGTTCTACATTTGTGCGGTGATTGAATACCTTCAGGGAACCATTTACATAGATTTCCAGTGCAGTTGCCAGCCTCTGCGACTCTGCCTCTTCCTGTTTGCGAAGCAGATTATATAAATCTTCCAGGATTGGCATTTTCTCCGGGACCGGATCAGCAAGATAGTCCTGATATACCAGACGTACACATCGGTCAATGATTGTTTTTTCCACTGGTTCCAGACCATTTTTCCCTCCTACTACCAGTTCACAAAGCGAAAGGATAAAATCTGATTTCAGAGATAGCGGATCGTCATCATCCGCATAATTGATGTTAATGTCCATTGGATTGATGTAATCATGACTGGTCGGAGAAATACGGATAACCTGCCCGTTAAATGCCCGGACTAACGAAAAATATTCTCCCTCCGGATCACAGATGATAATGTCGTCTTTTGTGACAATAAATACATTGGTAATCTCTCTTTTTGCTGCAAAGGATTTACCAGATCCAGGAGTACCAAGTATCAGCCCATTTGGATTCTTCAGCCTTTTCCGATCTGCCATAATCAGGTTATTAGACAGGGCATTTAACCCATAATAGATAGATTCTCCGCCCATAAACAGTTCCTGCGTTGTAAATGGGACAAAAATAGCTGTCGATGTGGTAGTCAATGCCCGCTTGATCGGAATCCAGTTTCTTCCAAGTGGCAAACTGCTCATAAGGCCCTGTTCCTGCTGATAGTCCAGTCTTTTTAATGCACAGTTATATTTCTGTGCGATACCTGCCGTCTGGAATACCACATTTTCCAGTTCCTGTTTATTTTTTGCTGTATTTAAAAACACAACCGTCACAAGAAACATTCTTTCATTTCTCGACTGTAAATCTTCCAGAAGCCTTTTCGCCTCTCCACCATATGTGTTCAGATCAGACGGAATAATATCCATATCATATCCGGAGCGTACCGCTTTTTTCTGTTCCTCAATTTTCATGCGGTTAATGTCCGTAACCTTACTTTTAACCAATTTGATTGCTTTCATCTGGTCAATGGACTGAATATGCAGATTAACAAGCAGGTTACAGTCCATTTCCAGAAATTCAGCAAGCATTTTATCCGTCAACTCTGGTGCCAGAATCTGCAGATAGGATACTGCTCCGATGGTATCTCCCATCTGAAAATCCTTTCCATTTTTGAACAGGAAACTGGATGGAGCAATATAATCCTTTGTATTCAGCCCGGTACGCAGCATATCATCATAGCTGAACCTGAATGGCACTTTGACATTCTGGTTGAATGTTTCATACATGATCTGCAAACGCTCTACACCATTTAACGGATACGCAGATACCCCAAAAACCTTAAAATTATTGAGTATATCTGTTTCAATACGTTCCAGTTTTGGTTTTGCTTCCCGGATATTGTCAGCTTCAATTCCAAATGTAATGTACTTGGTTCTGACAAGACCATTATTTCCTTTTGCCAACTGATTTCTAAGCATCTGGGCAAATTCCATACGCAGATTATCAAAACTGTCATTCTGCTTTTTAATACGGATCACATCTTCATATTCCATCATGTTGCTGTGATGATTGATAAAGGACAACTGAAAATGGATGGTGCTGTCAAAATAATTCAGGAAATCACACCAGTTCTCAAAAATTGCATTTTTATCCTCATTCTGTGCTAACTGATAGTTGATATCATAAAAACGAATCGTCTTTGAATAATACCCATCCTCCACACGACAGATTCCGTCTTTTCCCATTTCTCTATATGGGATGGACTGCTGTGCGGTAATGTTTTTCCCTTTATTTCTATTGTCTTTATTCGTGCTTGATATTTTCTTTGCAGCACCTTTTTCCTCGCTGGATTTTACAGAACCCGGCGGCTTTGTCTTTTTTTTATGCTTTTCTTCTTTCTTTGCCTGTTTCTGTGCCGCCTTTTCTTCACGAGCAGCCTGTTTTGCCGCCTGCTTCGCAAGTTTTTTCTCTTCCTTTTCGTGTGTCTTATGTAATTTCAGTTCATATTTCTGGGCTTTTTTCCAGGCACGTTTTTCCCGTCTGCTTAATTTACGTCTTGGTCTGCGAACACCTCGGTGTCGCTCCAGTGCTTCATACCCAGTAACCATCGGTACTCCCGTCAAACGCTGTCTGTCCTTTGCATAATTTTCTGCCTCGTCCGGATCAAACACTGGTAAACTATCAGCAGAATCCTCTTCATCCAGCCACCAGTCATCCAGATTGGAAAATTCTTCTGTCTGCTCTGGAAGATTCTTATCGTTTCTTAATTTTTCCACAAACGTTACCTCCTTTCGCTTTTGTCAAAATTTTCTTTTTTTCATAGAGGTTTTCCACCTCATATTTCCGTACCGGGGGACGGATAAATTTTACTGTAATCACGTTTTTGAGGACTTTCTCCAAAGGAAGTCCATCTTTCTCATACATAGCAAATAAAAAAGCCGGAAGCATCAACAGACACATCCCGGTTGCCGCATTACTCGAACCAATCAATTCCCTTGACAGGAAATAAAACGGAAGCCCTACTGCCGCTGCAATACCAAGGCAGATAAGCTGTCGTTTTGTAAGGTTGAGAATAATTTTATTTTTTACTTTTGTCAGATCTTTTGGTACTGATACAAAAGCCATTTTCATCGTCTCCTTTTCCACATTTAGTGTGCATTAAAGATGCTCTTTGAGAAATTAGCTGTTTTCATAAGACTGAAACACAGTATCACTGTATATGCCATTACACTGAGCAGTGCCGTATGCACATTGTCGGATACCTGTATGTTTGCAACCAGCACAGAATAAATGCCCACGCATACCATGATAAAAAATCCCTGAAATGCCAGTGCAAACAATCCTCTTAAATAATTGCTGCCAATCTGTCCCCATTCCCGGTTGCTCATAG
>ENA-ORSL01000389-ORSL01000389.1-human-gut-metagenome-genome-assembly--contig:-NODE-389-length-49002-cov-7.200932_pt1 | contig 49002 bp, 38 predicted proteins | sample MGYA00242190_ERZ509157 | MGnify/ENA primary metagenome ERZ509157 (study PRJEB26280, sample SAMEA2338664) | human gut metagenome | biome: human gut; feature: human-associated habitat; material: faeces... | reverse complement strand
GCAACTTGTCGAAGCCGCCGGCCTTGATATTACGCCCGAACAAGGGATTTTATAGCTTAAGTGAAACCATATAGTTTTAATTTCCCTTTTTGTCTCTCCACGTAAACCATTGTACACCCATGTCGCCAAATGCGTCAGTGTGACATCGGGGACAAACCCCAATTTGTTTCGCGGTAGAAATACGGTAGAAAAATATGGTGAACAACACCATCCAGCCACTATCAACTGGATTTTGGAAAAATAAAAAAGCCGATGAAATTCAGCGACTTCGTTATAGTTGGTTCTAATTCGTTGCAGTTAATTACATTCTATCACTTGCCGATGCAGAGCATCTAACACATTGATAATCAGATATGAACACAATGCAGGAACAGAGTTTGGGCCGTTGTTGGAAACGGTGGTTTTGCTTCTGCAAATCGCTGATTCTCAACGCTATATGCCGTAGTGTTCCTATTTGTTTTCTCTTGTTTTCATGTCCTACTTTCCAATACAGAGCGTGTAACACTCTAACTATCAGCGTATATAGTGTATAACGGTCGGTAATTGAGCCGTTGGTCACACTCTCTGTACTTCCCTGTTAATCCTTTGAATATCAGCGGTTTTGCTATTTCGTCATGATTTGACCTTCCATTGGGGAGATGTCTTCTAATTAACATTTTCTACTTTCCCCACGCAGATTTTCAATACATCTGATTATCAGTGCTTTACGTATTAAAAGGACGATAGTTGAGCCGTTGTCCTTTTGAAAACATTTTAGCTTGATTATTAGCTATTTGTCTAAATTTTGCTTTCTCTTCTTTTCATTTTGAAACTAATTTTGCAGATTATAAAATTAACCTATTTAACATTCAATAACATAATATTGCTATGTGCTCATATCAAAACGTAGCGTAATCTTGCTTTGTTCTGCAGATCCAGTTGTTCAACATGAACACCTCGAAGAACTTGTATGTGTTCATTCTGGCAAATGCTTTCATGCTTTTTGGAGAATGCAATTCTATCTTGGCTCGACATCTTGCCGATAAGATGTATGAGTCGCAATCTATATTACCTGTTCTAATGATGATGCAAAATTACAACAAATACTTTTTCATTGTGGCATTTTTATACTGAAATCAGTCAAAACACCTCAAAATTTAACTTTCTTCAGTAAAGAGAAAGAAAAAATGGAATATCAGCTATTCATACAAGTTTATTTCGTCATATACATATATATGGCTTTCATAAACCTGTAAACTCAATCTCTGTTCCTGTTCTAAGCCATTTGAGGTCATGACATTTGAGTTTAGAGAACATGTATATATACATGAGTAATTCTAAACTTAAACTTACATGCCATAAGTTGAGCCCGATGGCTGCTCATTGACGGCAGGGGCAGTCCTTCTATTTCTCCTTGCTGAATTACCTCTTTCTTTAGCTTCTGTGAATCGTTGCGAGAATCGTATTGCGTTTACTCTCGACACCCTAATCCCCAGATGTGCCTTCCTTCTGTTCCCTTCCTTGTGTGTTCTCCGTCTTTTTCATCGTATTTGCATCCCCCCAAGCTCTCCATGCTGTTGCTCAGTTTCCGACCATCCTTCAACGGCTATGGACACGAAGTTTGTGCATCGCTTGTTTATCTGATATAGATACCTGTTTCCTTTACCTAACACCGACTATTTGATTTTCTGCACTTTTTCCACTTCTTATTTTGGACGAAGCAGACACACTTACTTTTTCCGTCGCAAAGTTAGTGCAAGCCACATTGTATCAAGTACCAGTGCCTTATTACCTGAATTATTTCAAAAACATTTTCGTCTGACATCATCCAAAAAACTTTTCTGTGCCAAGGTGAAATAATTCGGTAATTACTTGCTTGCCTGCTTTCCTTGCTAACTCTGATAGCAACGTAAAAAATAAATGTTTCACTTCTAGAATTTCAAAGTTATGAAAAAGATTGAGAATTCTTTCGTAGTAAGCGGTTTCGTAGGTAAGGATGCAAGCATCCATCAGTTCTCAACAGCAAGCGTTGCACGTTTCTCACTGGCCATCAGCCGTACAGAGAAGAATGGCGAAGAAACAAACCGCACATCAGCCTTCATGAATGTAGAGGCATGGCGCAAAAACGAGAACACCTCTTCCTTCGACCGCCTTGTAAAGGGAACTCTCCTTACGGTAGAAGGCTACTTCAAGCCTGAGGAATGGCAGGATGCCGATGGAGTTAAGCACAACCGTGTGGTTCTCGTCGCAGCCAAGTTCTACGAAGCTGTGGAGAAAGAAGACACTCCTGCTCCACAGGAGAGCAAGACAAAGAAGGGCTAATAACCTTTCTCGTCATCAAAGAGCGGCCTTCGGGTCGCTTTTTTGTGTTTTGGGCTCTCTTTTTCCTTACAGAACCATAAAATTTGCTCTTTATCCAACATTTTCCTTGCCGTTATGCATTTATTTCAAAAACATTGCGTAATTTTGCAGTCGTAAATATAAGCGTAATATAAAATAGACGATAAAACAATATATAAATTATAGCAAAGTATAAAATAGAAGTGTGACATTATGGCTGATTATTACGAATATTCCATACCAGAATTGATAAAGCTGCTTGGAGCGAGATTCAAAGATTATCGTCTGCGTAGTAACATGACGCAGAAGGATGTCTCTGAGCAATCTGGTATCACCATTACTACCATTCACAAGTTTGAGAACGGAACGTCAGGCAATATGTCGCTTGGTACGTTCCTATTGCTGATGAAGGCTATCGGCCAGATAAATACTCTAGACGAACTGATGCCAGAACTTCCAGATTCTGCATATCTCATCAAGTCAGAAAAGAAGGTTCAACGAATTAGACATAAGAAATCATGATAACAAGCTCCCTTAAAATAATGCTCTGGAACAAGGAAATCGGTCGTTTGTCATGGGATGGCAGGAAGGGAATTTCGTACTTCGAGTTCAATCCTGCTGTTATCGGTGGCGAACTAGATCCTTTCCCTCTTATTGCTTCTACCAAGTCACCTGCAAGCCGTCGTCCTATCATGGGAGATAAGGAAATGAAGCTTTACCGTAAATTGCCTCCTTTTCTTGCTGATTCGCTTCCTGATGCTTGGGGAAATCAAGTCTTCGAATGTTGGAGAATACAGAACGGCATCCGAAACCAGGAAATCACTCCTCTTGAAATTCTCTCTTTCATTGGCAAGCGAGGAATGGGAGCATTGGAGTTTATCCCTGAATCATCTGGCATTAAAAAGTCCGAACAACTCAATCTTAAAGCTTTGACGGACCTGGCTCAAAAGATATTCACTGAGCGTGAGAACGTAAAGATAATGCCAGATGAGTCTTTGACGATGCAATCCTTGATAGCTGTTGGCACCTCTGCAGGTGGCAGACAGCCTAAAGCCATCATTGCCATAAATCCAAAGACTGGTGAGATAAGAAGCGGACAGATAGCTGGGCAAAAAGAGTTTGAATACTGTATTCTTAAGTTTGGTGATCCTTCACGTTCTTCTGCTGAGCTTGAAATGGCTTATTACAAAATGGCTACAGCTGCTGGTATCAATATGATGCCATGTGAACTTATTGAAGTTGAAGGACAGAATCACTTCATAACGCATCGTTTCGATCGTGATGAGGAACGTAAGCTTCACATGCAGACACTGGCTGCCTTATACCCCGAGGCAGACAGCTACGAGAAACTGCTGATGGTATGTCGTAAGATGCGACTTCCTGAATCCACACAGGAAGAGGTATTTCGCAGGATGGTGTTCAACATCCTTGCCAACAACACCGATGACCACAATAAGAACTTTTCTTTCCTAATGGACGAAAACGGTCATTGGCAGTTATCGCCAGCATATGACATGACCTATATTTTCAATGTCGGAGGTTTCCTTCCAGAGACTATGCACTGCCTTATGATGCAAGGAAAGCTGCAAGGTCAAACCCTTGAAGATGCTCTTGCTCTCGCCAAAGATAATGGTATCAGAAAGGCAGAAACCATTATCAAAGAGGTTGCTTCTGCTATCTGTAAGTTCCGTAAATACGCAGAAGAATGTGGTGTAGGTCAGCAATGGATAGCTGCTGTTGAAACTTGCTTGAACAACCATCTGGCAAATTGGGGCTTCTTGCCTGAGAGCAGTTCACCATCATTTGATATTGATGGCATTCTATATGAGAATGTACGTGTAGAACAAACTTACAAAGGCAATTTCCATCTTCTTTGTGAGATACAAGGAAAAGAGTGTAAATTTGTTATATCAAAAAACAAAGCAGCGTATGCAGAGATTGAAGAAACAGGTACTTCCAACCTCTCGATAGAACAACTGCATACATTGGTTGAAACATACCTTGACAGGTAAATCTACATATTGATACTACATAAAGAGCGGCTTCGGTCGCTCTTTATTATACTTTCTCCTTACTGAAGGAAAATTGTCTTTTTTACATTCCCTTCTGCTTCCGCTATATTTGGCTCGTTAACTCAGTTGGATCTGAGCACGACGCTACGGGCGTCGGGGTCGGGAGTTCGAGTCTCTCACGAGTCACCAGCCATGGAGTCTTGGCAGAGTTGGTGTATGCGCAGGATTGAAAATCCTGGGAACGTGGTTCGAATCCACGAGACTCCACATTTACATTCTTTCTGTAATTTGTGAATGTAAAATCATAAAGGTGCTGCCGATTTTAGTGTCTTTACAGTCCTTTACCTGTTGTAATTGTGAATGTACATCGACTTCTAGGAATCGGCAGAAATTCTGTTGCGAAGGTAATGGTTACGTCTCATCTACTGCAAGGTCAAGGCAACCTAAAGCCTGTTCAGCCTTGCGGAGTATATGGTCGTGGTAGTAATCCAACTGCGGCACTTCGTCCAAGGCAAACCACCGTGCATCGGCTGCGTCATCTCCACCCTTCACCTCCTGCTTACTCACCAAGGCATAGTAGGCAATGGTGATGACACGCTCACGATGGTCACGCTGTGGCGCAGTGAAATTATGGAACTGTCGGATATAGGCTCCCTTCAGACCTGTCTCTTCCTGCAACTCACGCAGCGCACCCTCCTCAGCACTATCTTGCGTCCACGGTAGTCGCGGCTCTTGATTTCGTTTCCATCTTGGTCGATGCCAAGATTTTCAGGTATGCTGTCTCCTATTTGCATGATGATAGTATGTTTATGAATGAATGAATGATTGTCAATTCGATTCGATATTTCATGCAAATGTAGTAAAAATGTGGCATAGCCTTTCATCCTATGCAGTTAAAGTATTTTAATCATCCGATGCTTCATGCACAATCATGCTTTGCTAACTTTTAAAAAAGGGCTTCATATTGTTTGATGATGTGTTTCCATGGGTAGTGATGGTAAGTCAGATCGGTCAAGTCACCATCATTTTGCTTTACGTTCATGCTGAGTTCTTTCAATTGTTCGGCATCAAGATAATAGTGAGCCATGTTGAAGGTGGTTTCTCTGTTGTATTCCACTCCGTAGGCCAGTATGGGGCATCCGAAGAACATGGCCTCCACCAATGAAGGATTGGTGCCGCCCGCACTATGCCCATGGACATACAAGCGGCAGTTTTTGCGCAGAGTATAGAGCACGTCAAGGTCGTAGATACTGTCTAAAATACGGATATTGTGTATCATGCCATATTTGAACCTCAAGTTCTTGCTGTAGCTGCTGTGGTTCCAGTTGCCGATAAACACCAGCGGCATACCGCTTTCGGCAAAGGCCTGCAATGTGATGTCGCATTTGTTTTCAGGCTCTATGCGGCATATCGACAAGGCATATCCTTTTTTGTCGAGCATATACTCGTTCAATATGCTGTTTTGTTTCTCCTCCGACACATTGCGCAGCACATGGTCTCCACCGTAGGTTATCAGTTCAGCACTTTTCCCATATTTTTCTTCAACATATCGCTGTATCACCTTGTTGTCGGTAATAACGATATCAGCGCACCTCACCGCCAGCTTTTCGCTCAGTCTGAGATACCATTTAGCAAATCCTCCCCATTTGGCACGGGTATGTTCCAAACCGTCAATGTTGACAATCAGTTTGTTATGGAAAATCAAACGGAAAATGGGCAGGAAAACACCCCCTGAAACACCCAGTACAAGCACAGTGTCAAAACCTCTGATGCAGCACATCAGCGACAATATATCGTAGAAAACGCTTTGTGCACCGTTGGCGTGGAATAGCGGGATATATCTCAGTTTGGCCCCCTTGAATGTCTTTCGTCTGTCGTCATAATCCTTTGCCGAACAGAACACGGTGTATTTGATGTTATAACTACGGTTCACTCCAATCAGGTTTTCCACCAGTGTCTCAAATCCACCGTATTTAGCCGGCACTCCCTGTGTGCCAACTATTGCAATCCGTTTCATTGTTTAATATTTATAGGTTTTTATTCTATTGGTTTACCGTATGCCATTCTGCAGAAGCGTTTCTATGGCAGAAATCATGTTCTTTGCACAGAAACGCCTTGCTTTTTTCAGTGCATTGTTGGCCATTCCGATATAGTTTTGTTTGTCTGACAGCATTTCATGTATGCGCTTCTCTATCAGTTCCAGGTCTTTCGAATCAATCTTATATCCATTCTGGCCGTTTTCCACCAGCTCAGCCACTCCGCCAACGGTGGGCACGATTACCGGTAGTCCGGCACTCATGGCCTCAAGCACTGTCATGCCGAATGTTTCGATGCATTTCTCCTTGTCCGTCAGGTTCAGCACTATAGAAGCCTTCATGTAAAAAGGTGTCGTATCGCTTTGCCGAGGATAAATCTTGAGGTTGGCACCCTTGGTTGCTTTCCCGTGAATAGACTTCAGAAAACTGTTGATATTCTCCTGCGTTTCGTTGAGCACCAGGATGAAGCGATATTCAGGCATTCTTACAGCCAATTCAACAAACTCCCTTGTACCCTTATATGCTTTAAGCGAGGCAATCATGAGTATGGTTTTGAGGTTGAAAGCCTTTTCGGCATCAGGTGTCATTCGTTCCACAAAATCCTTGGGCAGCGCATTGGGGATTACCGTCACCTTGCTTGGGACGGCCAATGAAGAAGCCTGATAACCCGATACGCAGACGATTTCGTGAGCCAGCCGTTGCATCATCCATGCCAGCGTCTTGTAGAAAACTCCTTTCATAAACGCATTCTCGTGGTAATGATACACCACCCGTTTGCCCGTGAGTCGTCCTGCCAAAGCTCCGCCTATAGGGAGCAACGTGTTGATATAAAACACCACATCACGGCGGAACATCCATTTCAGTGCAAGGAAGAATGTATAGATCTGCACCACAGCATATCTTGCCATGGTAATAGCCGGATTGTTGGAAAAACGATAGAAATACGAATGTTTTCTGAAATTCTTCATGCCCTCCAGTTCATCCAGCACACCGCCACACGAAGACACCAAGTCCACGTTGTAGCCTTTGTTCAGCAACCCCTCCAGCACCATCCTCAGCACCTTGGGGCTTCCACTATAATCGTTGAAAAGATGAAAACAAACGATAGTTTTCATTAATTTACATTTCATCAATGATATTTGTAACAATCATGGTTACATGGCTAATCCTGCCAAAAGTCCACTCCATATTTGCATCAGCCTACTGATGTCTCGGTTTATTGTTCCCTTTTCTCTTATGGTAAAACGTGCTATCATGTCCAGCAGATAGCATTTGAACAGTTTCTTGTCCATCCATTTCCCATCCGACGAATCAACATAAGCCATGATGTCCTGGGCTGTCCAGTGACACTCGAATATAAATGTCTGGATGAAGAAATGATATTTATCCAACAAGGGAGGGTAGGTCATCTGGGCATATTCCCAATCAAAGACAAATAGTTCGTCCTGCTCCACATACATATTCCATGGAGTGAAGTCAGCATGATAAGCACAAAATCCAACACGTTTTCCCTCCCAGTGCTTGACAGTATCTTCAATGGCATTCATCACCATAGCCTTGTCCACCTCTTCGGGTAGCCAGTCGGTATGTTTTTGCAAAGCCGTGAGCACCCGACAAAAGTCGCTCTTTTCAAATGCTATTTCTTGAATGGTCGCTTCTTTCAGCCGTAAAAGAAATTTGTCGTGTAGTATTCCCCATTCGTGTACCACCTTTGACTGACTTGTTTTTGTTGTACTTTGCACGAATATGCTCACCCCGTTGCCCAAATCTCCACAGAACAGGCATACGGGCACACTCCTTATACCTTTTTTATGCAGAACATTCAACAACTGTGCTTCATTCTCAAACAATGCGGCTATTTCACAACTGTCTGTAGCCTTGCAATATCCCAATATCCTGTGTCCTTTGCTGAGTTGAATCGTTATTTTCTGATGTACACATGGTGTTCCGCAGAAGATGGAAAAATCCAATTCTTCCGTGTCAGTTACCTTCTCCAGCAACTTCTTCAATTTCCCATCAAATCTGCATCTGATTTTCTCCGTATGAATCAGACTCCTCACCATCCGTATCTTGTGCAGCATAGGAAATCCTCTTTTCATCCATTTCCCCTTCCAGCCGCTTGGCTGATATAGTTCCATTGCTGTGCGAAGGTTTTTGGCAGGCATTATCCAGATCTTTCCATCGGCATTATTGAACCGATAGAACAGGCATCCTTCATCGAGATTAAACAATTTGTTGAAAACAGCAGTGATAGTCATCAAATGCAAAGGTTTATCTACGAACGATATGCTCGTGTAATCACATCTTGTATTTCGGCTCCATGGTGTTCCCAGCAGCATGTAGCGGAAGCATCTTGAGCTTTTTTGCCCATCATTTTTCTTGTCTCTACATCAGTAAGTCTCAACATCCCCTTCGTGATGTGGTCTATCACAAAATCTCTTCCTTTTCTGGGTATGATGATTGCATAGTCATGCGTGAAGTATCGTGTATATCCAGTTGTGTCTATGCATATCAAGGGTTTTCCCAATGCCATAGCGTCAAATGAAACAGTGACGGCTCCCTCCTTCAATGCTGCATTGATCACAACATCAGCATCAGCCATCAATGTTTTGTATTTCTCCATGGAAACTTTGCCTGTAAGCGATATATATTTGCCAAGCCCCCTGTCTTTGACCATCCTTTCAAGTCTTTCCTTGTCATAGCCTTCTCCTACTATTGTCACATGAATTTGGTCATTCTGCTTCACGGCGGCATGGGTAGCTTCAATGATCAGGTCAAATCCACGCCAAGCATCCAGTCGGCCTATAGTGACATATTCGGTGACATTCTTTTTTTTCTGTTGTTTGTGGCAAGCAGAGAGCGTTGTCTCAGCTGCAACATCAGTAAAAATGATGGTCTTGTTGGCATAAGCTGAAGGAATGTATTGACGGGTAAAGTCGGTTTTACATAATATCAGATTGGCATTTTTGCATCGATTTTTGAATCCCATGTTCCATTTGCTCAACGAAGCTATTTGCCTACGAATCCTTTCAATGATATAGCTCTTTTTTCCGTAGTGTTTGCAATATTCTTCAGGTATGGTTTCCAAACCTCCTATGGGTCCCCATATGAAGAATTGCTTTTGTCCATAGCTGCTCACCTTCCACAATGCGTTTCCGTAGGTGAGATGGTGGAAAATCCTGATGTCATTCTCCTGCATGGTCCTTTTCACGATATGGTTGGTACACACCTGCCATATATTATAATAGGTACGCACGCCGCGCAAACCCTTTTTCCAGAAACGTGCCCATTTGGGCCAGTCGTAATACAGCCAGTGGATATTTTTATATGCGGGATGCTTGTCAATCCAGGGCTCGATGGTTTGCCGATTGCTTTCGCGTGTCAGCACCCACAGCTCGAAGTACTTCGACATCTCCAGCACCCAGTGCCATCCCACGCCAATCTCACTTCCCAGGTGAGGCTCACAGGCATAGGCTGAAACGAAGATTTTCAATCGCTCCTTGTTCTTGCTTGGTGCAGAAGTTTTTTTCATTTATTGCGTGTCGTTAAAGATGTAATCTTCCAGTCGCCGATGGTGCGCTTGTCTGCATCAAAGTTGATGCCCATCTTGACGATGGGAAGTCCACATTGGGCGAAACGTGCATGGAAGTCCTTGAGGTCAATCTGCTTCATGGCAGCAGCTGCCGACTTGTTTATTTTCAGTTCAAAGAGATACAATGCCTTGTCCGTGCGCATCACCATATCCACACGGCCAGTGGGTGTGCGCACCTCCATGACAATGTTTTCATATTGTGCCAATAGGCAGAAAAAGTCTGTATGCCCACAGGTAGTCGTTTCAGTTGCTTCGTTTCCATGTCCATGTCAGCTATACGCTTGCAGATATAGTCATTTTTTATCAAAAATGTCTTATGTGTTGATAAAAACACAAGTTATTTTGCTGTTTTATCTTTCATCAGTTTCGCATAGAAAGTAGGTTGTCCATTGTACCTCTCTTTCCATATCGTTTTATACGATAGTTTGAACACCCAGTTGTCTTTGGTCAGTTCTTCATATTCCTGTTGATTCCACGGCTTGTTGAGCATGAAGTGCAGTTGTCCCCGCTTGACATTGTTTTCAGGAATGTCATCTATCATTTGCTTTACCTCTGGAAATTTGCGGTAGGCGTAGTCGTAGAGATAATCTTGAAACAGATAAAATGGGAAACAAGAATTTCTCTCAAAGAATTTATAAAAGACATCCCTCGTGAAAACAAACAAAGGATTGTTCTTCATGTTGGTTCCCATACACCATGAGCACCATCTTGAATTGCTCCACCAAGGGAACTCTGGAGCATTCAGTGTCTTAGGGCTTGTCAATGGTAGTCTCTTGACGTCTGCTGGTATTTCTCCCGTTATCCAGCAAGTAGAATCCAACCATATACCACTATGGTCTGCCAAAAGCGTAACTCTGACAATGTCGCTTAAATGCGTGAAACTTATACTGCCGTTTTCAACTTTCTCATATATGTATTGTGGAATCTGGCAATATTGCATTATATTGTCTCTCGTTATCAGAACTACGTTGCTGTTGTGAGCACATAGTTGAGTGTAGCACCCTTTTACGAGTTTCGGCATATGGTCCTTACCCTGCCACCAGAATACCCATATACGATATTCTTCTACAATCGACTTGTTTACATTTCTATACGAATCGGGAAATGACAATAGTTGTTTATTAAAAATGTAACTGTCCATCCATTCTGTAATCTTTTTCTTTCCCCAGAATTGTAAACATACGAGCGGATGACAATAATTGCCTATCCACCATGCCGTATTATAGACTGCAAGTTTCCAGGAATAGTGATGGCCCTTCTCAAAGAACTCGTTGATTATCATCTGTATTCTTGAGAATGCTTTCCTTACTCTGGATTGTGTACTAAATTTTACAGCCATATATTAATATTTTACAAGGACAATCTTTCCATATTCTTCTTATGTTGTTTCTCAAAGACTATCCGCAGAATTTCTGTTACAGCTTCCTGCGGAGTACCCTCATTCAGCACTTTATAGAAACTTGGCTTACTTGCTAAATAATCTATTCTCGCATTAATCGCCTCAATGCCTTTCCTATTCAGCTCGTTCTTTCTTCCCAATATGGTTTCTGTACGAGCCGTGAGCAGGATGTTGTAATCCAACAAGGGAATGAAACATTTGCCCCACCCGTAAAGAAACTTCACAGGGAGATAGATGCGGCTGCGACGGCTATCACAAATAATATCCGTATAATAACGGTCGAAGATGGCAAGTCGGGTGATGCGGGTTACAGGCTTCACCCGCAGAAAATAACCCAAAAGGTAATCCACGGAATAATAAGCCAACCGAAGCAATGAACTCAGCATACCTGTTTTCGCTCCACGATGAGGCTTTTCGTAGCTCCTGTCCACCTCTTTCTTTATGCCTGCACTATGTGCCACTTCACCCAGATTGCTGAACAGCATGGGACGGAAGTGAAAATAGACATGTGCCTTGCGGAACACCTCCCCAAAGTTCTCTATCATCAAATCAATAACCGTGGTTTTACCTGAACCGTCAGGACCGGTAAAGCCAATGGAAAATCCTGTATTGGAGCAGATGTAATTCCGAATATGATAATATTCAAACCTCAGATAATGAATCAAAACCTTAAGTCCATATCGCCGTAGGTTTTGCTTTAAAAGTCCAGACAATAAAGTCTCCTTGCTTGACGAATCACAGTCTTCTACAGTCGGGCATCCGAAAGCCTTACTTACTCCTTCTATAGTTGAAGGTATCTTTTCCGCTCTCTCTCGCTGAATGTGGTATCTCTCAGGATATTTGGCTCCGACCGCTCGATTATAGAGATATTTGTCCAGAAACTCATACGTAGCATCCACATGATAGACTTTCCCATTGAACAGCCTATGCTCCAGCAGGTCATTATTTTCAATAAGCATCAATCCATAAACGGATGTATGGAAAAAGAAATCTAACTGAACCAAGTCGATAGTCCCCCTGTTACTTATTGCCCCGCATACCCATGTCACAAGGCGGTCACTATTTAGATAGGTGACAATCTTCCATCCTGCCTCCTCCACCAGTCGCACCAGTTTACCACAATGTCTTATATAGTCCTTATGAGCTATTGCAATATCTATGTCACGACTGTCATTCTGCTCAGGTAACCCCTCAAAGTTGCGAAGCAACGCATAGCAAACCTGTTGATTGAGATAATCAAACAGTTTTTTCAAGAACTCAACCCTGTCCATCATTTCATTCTGAGTAAATTATGTTTTACCTTATCAACGAGATAGTGAGGATTACTTTTTATCGAAAGAAACAAGTCCTTCACGCCAGCCATGACATGACCAGCACGCAGATGATAATAAGCACGCCTCAAAGCATCAGCAGCACAGGCATCTTTTTCCAACCTCCTCATTTCCTCATTGGAGATTTGTGCACGAAAATCAACGAAAGACCATTCATCCAAACCTTTTCTCCTTCTTTTAAGATTCATCTTGATGTGGCGCATACGCAGCAGCATACCCAACGAGTTTGCAGAAAGCGCTTTCTCGTGTTTCCTATAGCGGCAAAGCACTTCAGGGATCACAACAATAGCCTTTCCCTGAATATATAGATCACTCATTCGAGTCCATAAATCCAGATCCTCACACAAATCTTGATAGCGAGGCTTTCCAAGAGGGAAGCCTTCGATTTGATGTCCCCCCACGGATAAAGCAATCGCTCGATCGTAAATAGCTGTGGGCTGCATAAAGATAAGTTTCTCTTTCTTGGCTTTCTCATAAAACCCCTCTTTGGAAGTTTCACCAAGGAAGATGCCGCCTGTCAGATCCTTACCCTTACTATCCATAAACGACTGATAGCAACCTACTGCCATCAAATCGCTATCCGAACTTATTTTATGGTAGAGTTTTTCCACGAGAGTCGGCAAGGGACAATCATCCGCATCCACGAAAAGCAGGTATTTAGTCGTTGCATGCTCTTCGACTAAACGACGTCCAGCACATAACCCTCTATTCTCCGGTAACGAAACAAGTTCATACTGACGAGGATTCTGTCGGAAGAATCGTTTCACACACTCCACAGAACCATCCGTACTGCAATCATTGACGATCAGCAGGTGAAAATCTTGCATCGTTTGTGCCTTAATACAAGCCAATGTCTCTTCGATATACTTCTCCGCATTGTACATGCAGATAGCAAGGGTTATTTCAGTCCTCATTTTTCTTTTTCTGAACCGTTGTCAACACTAATTGTTCACCATAGTTATTTTGAAAATACCTCACCCCTGTCATAATCATCAAGCACCCCCATGCATAATAGATGTTAATCAGATTGGCTCCAAGAAGGGCCAGAAACAACAATGACTCAAGGCTGAAGAAACGGTGAATGGCACATGAAAAGACAAAAGTCAGCAGTATCAGATAGGCCAGCAGACCATATTGGTCATATATCTTTGTGTCTGTTCGCATCCACCAATGTTTGTCCTTTTCCATGCTTTTTTTCCCTATCCAAGTTTCAAGTTGGGTGACATCGGTCTTTGTGAAGACGTTTATCACGGGAATTATTCTCGTTGCTCCGCTGCCATCGGCAGCCATGGCCTCTTCTGCGCTTCCTGTTGATGCAGCTTCTGCCAGTGCTATAGCACGATCCATTTGTTTCAACTCCATTGACTGCCCCAACATGAACATTCCGATTATCAAAGGGAAAATATAGATAACGGTTTTACGTGTTATGAAGTAGAGGCTCAGAACTCCCATGCCCACAAAGGCTGTTCCGCTTCCCATCATCAGCATGCTCCAAAGGAATGAGAAGGTCACAATGCGTTGTTCTGGATTGAACAATTCTTGGAGGCTGATTCTTTCACCTTTCTTGATTTCCATACATCTAAGATAGCCGAGCATCGTGAATGTGAGAATGCGTGCCGAATGGCTGGGTTCCAATGACAAGGATGGCAGTTTCGTTATTGATAGGAAGAACTGATTTTGGAGATTAAGCAACGGCATGTTGCGAAGGCCTACCAGTACACACATCTGTTGTCCTATCAGCACCACTGCGTAGGCGATGATCAGATACTTGAGAACCTTCGTAAAATATTCCAGCGTGAATGTGCCTTTTACAATAAAACTATAATAATTGATATACAATATCAAGTACATGCCCAAGAAGCCCAAGGTGGAGAATCGCATTTCACCTTTCAGCAAGGACAAGGTATAACATACGAGCCAATAAATTGCAGCCAGAACGAGTGCCTTGGTGACGATTGGCTTCTTGGCAATGAATATCAACGGACAGAGCCCCATGAGGGTAATCTTCACTGGACTAAATGGACCTTGCTCTATGGGAACAAACATGATATTAAAAAGTACCAGCATGATTGTGGCCAGCACCTTGTCCTCATAGATAAATTTGATTTTTTGTAGAATCCACATTTTTATTGCTTATTTCTTTGCATGATGCTTCTTACATAATCTCCCGTGCAGAACACTGCCAGATAGCTTTTCCAACCAATCGTCTTCATAAAATGATTCCAAAAACCCTGGTAGTTATAATGACGCTCAAAATACAGCCGCGAGGAAATCCAAGCCCTGAAACGCTTTCGAGCGTTGCCTTTCTGACTCTTTATATGCCGATGTATCGCTTGCAAATTGGCTACATAGTACATCTTTAATCCAGCCAGTTTCACCTGCTTAGAGAGAATGGCTTCTTCACAATAAAGGAAGACCTGCTCATCGAAAAAGCCGATGCGTTTAATAAAGTCCATGCGTACCATTAGGCAACAACCACTCACCTTTTTACATACATGCGAGGTTTTATAATCCCCTATGAAATCGGGAGTCTCCTTTGCCGAGAAATTCAGAATGACTTTTACCCAGTTGAAACTACTTTGCCAACCCTTTGGGTCGGGCATCATCGGATTTTGATGTACTAATTCCGGTGATGTAATGTCTGTAGCTGCGACAGCCACCTCTTTCCTTGCCTCCATCTCCTCAACCAGTCGCATCACATAATCCCGCTGCGGAAACTCCATGTCGGGGTTGGCAATGAGGGCATATTCATATCCCTTATTGGCGGCATAGCGCAAGCCGATGTTGTTGCCTGCATTATATCCGCGGTTCTCTTTAGCTGCGATAAAGGTACAACCCTGCTCGGCTGCCAGTTTCTCCACGGCAAGGGCATCCTCTTTCCGTGAACAGTTGTCCACGATAATGATCTCTAACTCCGCACCCTCCTGCCGTTTCAAGTCAGCCACGCACTTACGGCAATCGTCACTGGAATTGTAATTTAGGACAATAACAGCTACTTTCATTATCACATTTCTTATTGGGATACAATCTTCCAATCTCCTATCGTACGCTTTTCCGAATCGAAGTTGATACCCAATGCTTTGCAAGAAAAATACATTGACCTATCTATCATGCCTTGTTTACTCTAGTTAATGGGGAAAACATCCAATAGGGGAAATAGGCACAAATCCACCATTTTACCTTTCCTATAAGGGTTAAGCCTTTGTAATGAAATATATCCTTGTGGCATTCAGGATAAATGGAACGCCATTTCTTCAAATCATGGGCTACTCTCAGGTATAGTTGTTTGGAGTCGAATTTATAGTAGTTGATAACCCTTCTATACCGTTTTTCTTCTCCAACAGATGTAAAGAACTCCTCAATATATCGTGCCAATCGGATTCTTTGTTGGATACCGTTTTCATTGATTCGTGCCACCATCGACTCTTGATTCATTCGATTGTAGTGGTAAAGCGGTTTATGCACGATGACAGTTTTTCGGCTGAAGTACCTCAGCCGAATAGTCAATGCGCTATCCTCTCCCATATTGATTCCTTCATAGTTTCGGATGTCATGTTCCATGAATAAAGTACGACGAATCAATTTGTTCCATACAGCCACATGTATCTCTGTAAGGTTCAAGGCAAGCAAACCATTTTCCCTCGTCTCTTCATCGTATGCATACCTATAGCGATACTGTCCAGAAGATGTTTCCTTTACTGCCTCACAACACGCCATATCAGCAGCATACAATGTCGCCACCTCAACCAACGCTTGAATCATGTCATGCTCCACCCAGTCATCGCTGTCGCAATGCAGCACATAGTCTCCTATGGCCTCATCCATCCCGATGAAACGACTCTTGGCCAATCCTTGATTCTGTATGTTATGCAAGATTTTTACGCTGGAACCCCTTTGCGGATAATCCTCCAACACACGTTCCAATACGGCCATACTGTCGTCAGGAGTGGCATCATCCACAAAAATATATTCAATGTTAGCGTAAGTCTGCTCCATCAGCGAACGCACACATCGCTCGATGTACTTAGATACGTTATATATAGGAACAATTACAGAAACACTCGGATGCTTCATTTTTTCAAGGATAGAATAGCATTGATAATATATGTAGTGGCAATAAACAGGGTATAAGAAACCGATAGCAGTTTATATTTCAATCCCAAGCCAGTGATTTCATTAGAAGTCACCCTTTTATAAGTTGTCTTTATCAACTTGCTAATATAATTACGTTCTTCCTTCTTAAACACCTTCTTGTTTGCAAGAAACATCTGTTGGCAACGGTATGTCTTTTCCAAACATTCCTGAAGAACTTTATTGATAGTGACACCGTCATTGGAAAAGTTTTGAAAAACAAAATCCAGATAATATATAGCAACTTTTAGTTCATCAAACCTTCGAAAGCTCACTTGATGAATTACACTACCAGACTGTTGCCTATATAAATAGGATGCATCTGCCATAGCAACAAAAGAGACCTCCAACAACAATTTACGATGGTCGAGTTCATCTGCATAAACAGCATTAATGAATGCGTTGTAATTCCTTTTCACATAATCCTTGTACAAATCAGAAGTAACCAACATGCCAGCCATGGCAATCTGCCATCCTCCCAATGTTGCTATTACAGCCTCCCTTCCACAGAAGATTTTACTCATATTATATTGGGCATCTGGTATCATACGTCCATCTTCCTGAAGTGCCTGATTGCACAATCGCATCCGGCCTAATACTATATCGCTCCTTGTTTCTCGTTGTCGATCTATCATCTTTTGTAGATACTCCGGCTCAATGGCATCATCAGAATCAATGGCACAAATATAAGTACCATGCGCAGCCATAACTCCATCTAAACGAGGTAAGCGAACACTACCAGAATTCTCATTTCTTTTAATAATCCTAATCCGAGAATCCTTTGCCGCATATTCACTCGCTATAGCCAATGTCTTGTCTTTGGAACAGTCATCCACAATAATCAATTCCCAGTCAGTGAATGTTTGAGCCAAGATACTTTCTATCGCCTCGCCAATATATTTCTCCACATTATAAGCTGGCATAGAAATGGAGATTACAGGTGCATGCATAAGGCAGGTATTCTTTTAACGTTTAACAAATCTCTTCATTTGTTGCAAATAGTTGATTAGCCTCATATTCCAGTTGTAAAGGGTGTAAGCCAATGCCGGATATCCTCTTAATGCCAATGCGATACAACTTGAAACTGGCGCTAATAATCTATAAGGAGTTCCACTATTTATCATCGCTTCTTTCTGCTCAGGGTAGAGCTCCCTCAAAGCTTCATATCTCTTGGTTCGTAAGGCATCAAATAATACATTCCGCTTAATTCGAATAAAATCAAGAGAAACTATTCCAGCGACGTTCGCAAGACAAAAGGACTCTATCTCACTGACAGCCTTCACTTTCGACTTAAAGCTCTTTTCAGATGTGGTATTACAAAGAGAATGCTCGTTCTCTACTCGATAATGGTAAAAAGCCTTTGGCAGATAGGAAACCTTGATCGTTCTTGCCAAAATGCGGATATTGTACAGTTCATCTTCCAAGATGCACAGGTCTTCGGGAATAAAACCTATCCCTTCAATATGGCTACGATTTACCAACTTGTTACAGCAACTACCATGCAACTGCTGAGACAGTATCTTTCGCAATACCGCACTTGCGGACAAATCGTCTCCAGGATTCTGACAGACATGGATTCTATCCGACTTCGATTCTCTATAAAAATCACAAATCACCATATCCGCATTATCTGCCACTGCTTTGGCTACAAGTTCCTCAATCATGTTCAGTTCCACCCAATCGTCCGGATCAGCATGAATAGAATACTCGCCTGTCGCATGATCAATACCTGTCTGACGTGCAACCGATACCCCGCCATTCTGTTGATGAATCACCTTCACGCGATAATCTTTCGCGGCATACTCGTCACAAATCTTTCCGCAATTATCAGGCGAACCGTCATCCACCAAGATGACTTCGATATTGCTGTAGGTCTGCGTCAGCAGGCTGTCTATGCATTGATGAATGTATTTCTCCGCTTTATAGACAGGAACAATAATCGAAACTAAACCTTGATTCATCATACTGCAAAATTATTCCCATTTTTTCCAGGAGTCTTCATAAACATCAAATTCCTTTCCTCTGAGCACATGCAACCAAATCAACAATTGGCGTCTGATTCGTTCCTTCAATGGTTTGTTACCCCGCCATCTTTTCCAAGGAGATATGTTCTTATAGTGTTTCCATCGTTTGACAAATGGATAATCTGGTAGATACCAATCCCACGGTTTAACTGGTGTACAATAATGTATGATTGCGGGACGTTCCTGAAGGAAGACTGTTTTATCATACTGAGCAAATCCTGGTGTAAACAAATAGGTCATAAAATTATATTTGTATGGAAGGAACCTTTTCTGACCTCCTAATACAGCGTTTAAGGCATCCTGATCATGACACAAACACTTGTCTTGGTTTTTCTCCACATAAGCAAATAGTGCATCTGATATGTTATGCTGACGCCAATAGGAAAGGTTGATTAATAATACACCTGAATTAAAGTATCCCCATTCCTTAGGGTATTCCAATCGGCTAATATGCGATTCTGCAATTTGTAATTGTAATAGTCCTGTTTTTCCGTCATGCTCTGCACATGCAGCTAATGCTATGTCAGAAATATCCGTAGCATATAGTTCGTCCAAAGAGGCATCAACCATGATGTCACAATCAAGATAAAGAGCTTTATCTACATGGTAAGGGAGGATATAAGGGATAAGGAAGCGATAATAAGCCACCAATGATATATGATCACCCGTACGAACAGGGCAATGCTTGAATATCTCATCATTCACCTCGCAAATGTGTATTTCTGCATCATAGTTGTTTTTCTGCAACAATTTTGAAAACAATTTTCTACTGCGCAAATTAAGTCCTTTTGTTAATATATATATATCAACATGACTACCTCTGTTGTTTTCTAACAACGAAGTCAACATGATGCCACACAACGGCACATAATTGTCATCCGTAGCGCAAACGATATTCATTAATTGATTTGATTTATCTGTAATCATACATATGCAAACGATTGATAGATCTTTTTCTCTTAAAAAGGTACAATTGATATGCTAAACATTTCACTGCTTTATACAGAAATCGTGTCACTCCAAAGGATTGAATGATTGAGTTGAAAAACAAGGTATCTTCATCTTCATGTGAAATAAAACCTGGAAATATTTTTTTACGTTGTTCCAGGCGTTCCAAAAACATTTTGTCTGTTTGACTGATACCTCCTTCTTGCGAAATTGCAATAATTAATGGGACAAATTCATAGGAGGCATTATTGTATAAAATGGCACTAACAAACCATTTCCAGTCTGCAACAATTTTGCAATCTTCATCATACAATCCAACAACCTGAAAAGCACGTTTATTGATGAAGGTCCCTTGATGAGGCAGTGTATATGAGAAGAAATTATACCAGTATATTTTACTTTTCATCATAATCGCTTCGTAACAACTGCCATTAACACTCCCTCCCATAACATATCCATACAATATATCTGCTGTCCGTGGTACACCAAACACTCCAGCCAGAGTCTCCTCACATGCAAAGCAGTCGCCGGAATTCATGAAGTTCAAATACTCTCCTTTAGCTCGCATGATGCCTTTGTTCATGGCATTGTATATGCCCTTGTCTGGTTCAGAACACCAATAGGCAAACTTGTCTTGGTGCTGCTCGATGAACTCGCGGCTGCCATCGGTGGAGCCGCCGTCAATGACAATCCATTCGTAGTTGGTGAAGGTTTGGCAGACCACACTGTCGTATGTTTTCTTCAGTCCCTCCAGATTGTTGAGGTTAACTGTGATGATGGATAGTTTCATGATGGGATATTGATTTCTTGATATGATGGGGTGATTATTCTGCCAAATATTGTGGAAACTACGTCCCCTTATAACTTGTTTCTCATTGAAGTCGTACTTACTTGTTCATTGAAGTAGTACTATTTTGGGGGAAGCAAAACATGTTTTGTCAGAAATCTCACCATTTAGGACATTCGCTTGTTCTTCAGTATGATGTTGATTACCCGATGTGTCATGTCTTTTGCTCCTTGCGTGAACAGAAACAGGGTGATGACATATAGCAGGACAAAGATGGCATTGAGTGACACGCAATAGCTTGTCCATTGCATAAAGTCGTGATAGGGGTCGAATGGAAGGAGGCGTGAGCTGTAAGACGCTATGCCAAAGGCAATGGCAAAGCCGAGCCATGTAAGACCAACTGTTTTCCAATAGTGCCATATAGAACGTTTGAAACTGGTGCGATAAAGAAACAGGGGCTTCCATATCACGATGATGGGCACTAAACTGGCTATCTTTCCAATCAATATACCTGCCAACCCCCACTGGATGCACGAAAAGATGGTGACGCTGATGTTGATGATGCCCTCCACCCATGCCGACCAAGTGTCGTGATAGTTGCCACAGGCTGTGTTGAAGGTATCCACGGCACCGCGGGAAAGCATGATGAACGCATTGACCAGCAGCAGGATGAGGATGGGATGGCTGAGCAGGTATTCTTGTCCTAACCATAGATAAATGAATGGTTGGATGCCCTGATATATGGCAAATACTACGATGCCCGCAATGACATAATGCGTGAACAGCATCTCGCCAAACACACGCTGTATTTTTTCCTTGTCGCCCTCAGCAATGAGATTGCCTACGCCCGCCACAATGCCGCCCATCATGGTGGTGAAGAGCATGGTGATGCGCCCTACGACCAGCGTGTAGTTGCCGTAATAGGCCACCATCTTGAGCGAAACGAAAGCAAAGATGAGTATCTGGTCGCTCTGCTGGAGAAGGAAATCCTTTATCTTGTGTACAAACACCTGCTTGGTCTTCTGCACAATCTCGGGATACTGGCTGCGCACCCTGTTTCCCACTGCGGCGGATGCTGTGAGCCAAGGATAGGTCTGTCGAATTTTCCAGTTCAGGATGGTAGCATGGATGAAGCTATAGACCAGTTCGATAGATACCCACAGGTAGAGGTTGGCGGTGTAACAAACCAAGCCCATCTGCACCAATGTTTTGATGAGTATGGCTGTCTGGAAATAGGCCGTCACTACATAGTTCTTCTGGTCGGCATAGAGCAGTATAGAGCGGTAGTTGATGAAATAGCCGATGAGCGAGGAGGTGAGCTGCGAGAAGAAGGCGAAATAGATGATGCCCAACTCGAAGATGGTGTGTTGGAACATGAGGGGGAATAAGGCACTGACGATGATGCCTGCCACCAGCACAAAACAGCCAATATAACGGTAAAGGCAACCGAAGACAGAGACTATCCTGCTGATTTCCTCCCTGTTGCCCTTGGCAATGGGCTGATAGAGTGCATAGCTCACCGAGGCTCCCACGCCCAATTCGGCTAAGTTGAGAAACCCCAGGACGTTTTGCAGAGTGCCTGTCAATCCGATGAAGTCTGCCCCCAGATGGTCGAGAAACATCTTGCGGGAAAAGAACGACAGCAGGAGAGACAGCAGGTAGAACGTGAGGTTTACCTTGGCATTAAGCAGCGATTTGTGGGTTCTCGATTCTTTGGTCATTGCTTTTTGTGGTGATGCAAGACACCTCATCTCCTATTTGTGACGTGGGTCACGTCACCTCCTATTCGTAGGCAACGGTGGTGTTGGGTTGGGGAGCGGTGTGCCAGTTCCAATAGCTCAGGTTGCACATATCTATTGCCCAAGGCGAGAATTTGTTGTAGGCGGTGGTGATATGCACGCCCTCCATGGGCCAGTGCCAGTTGCCTGCCACAAGGATGGCTTGTGGCATTACGCCCGGTTCGTAGGGTAGGGTGAGCAGGTCGCTGCAGTCCTCGCAGGTGCCGCGCTGCACCTCGATGTAGAATCTCTTGGCATCGTCTGAAACGGTATAGTTGCGCAACCATTTTACCTTGTTCAGCTCTACGAAAGTCACTGTGGCGTAAGCCGAAGTGGTGTTCACCTTGGTCGTACTCTTTTGTCTAAACAGTTCATGAATTTCTCCCAGATTCTGGTTGCCGTCAGGACCATCGTAATGCAGGTACATTTTCTCTGAAGAGCCAACGGCCATAAGGGTGATGCCGCATGTCTCGTTCTCATAATCTGGCTGAATCCTAATTACGGCATCGTTGAAGTCGAAGTCGTTGTCGCGCCACACATCCTCGTAGGCAATGGTCCATACCTGTTTTTCCGCCGATGGCAGCAGCACATCAATGTCGGGGACGGTGATGATGGGCATCTCGCTCTCCATATCGGCATGAAGGCCAAAGAGCACGTCGTTGCAGTCGAAATCGCCTGTGGAAGGAGCATCCTCCATGCCCATGATGGTGTAGCCATGGTCCTGTATCAGCACACTCCTGTGCTTCCCATCGGTGTTGAGCACCTTGGCAGACCAGTTGGTCTCGTACATGGGGTTGGGCAGTCTGTCGGAGGGCAGGCCCCTCTTCACGTCAAGCTCGCGCTGTGCACTGTTCTGCTGTCCCTCCATCTTCAGATAGAAGCCGATGCGGTCGCCTGGTTTTACATTGATTTCCCATGTCAGTCCGCGAGCTTTGGTCATCCGGTTGCCGTATTTGTCAATGACATGCTGTATGTTATAGACATCGTCGCCCAGACGTTCTACTTTCGTGGTGAAGGGGGCCGTATAGCCGTCGCGGTAGTCGAAATTGGAGTCAAACCATGTGTCTATTCCGTCTAACTGGTATTGCAGTTTTGCTTCGCCATTGATATAGTCGTAGGCATGTGTGTCTACCATGTCCACCAATTCCAGATCCTGATAGGTGCCAGGCGAGTGACGGTAATAGCCAAGAATTCGAGAAAAATAACATCCGGTGAATCCATAGAACATCGTGACCTTGAACGGCCCTTGGGATATCAGCTCATAGTTGCCGTTGAGTCCACGCTTCTCGATGTCCATTCCTTCTGTGGTGTACTGGGTGACAATGTCGATGCCTTCGCGGTTCACCTCCGTATAGCCGATGTTCCTCAGGATGTCTGTGCCATAGAGCGACTGTCCGGCACGTGTGGCGCGAGATGTGCTGCGGGTGTTGTCTTTCAACTGATTAACGTCAAATACCACCGTTTGGTCGGGAGCACCAGTAAGAATCACGTCTTGTGTAACCATCTGTTTCTCTTCTTTGGCCATCAGCACCACTCTCGTGTTGCCCGACTGAGGCACAGTCATATAAAAGGTGGTGTCTTTGTTTACAAACTGGTAATAAAGCATGGTGCCCCTGTCTTCTTCCACAAAATAGGCGTATATGTCTGTAGGCTCATCGGCCTTGGCCACCACCTTCAGTTTCACGGCAGTTTGCCACCATTGCATCGTATTGTAGTCTCCACCCAGCAGTTCTTCAAAGGCGTTTTGGGTGTGTTCCACTGCCGAAATGCCCTTGTCGTCGCTACAGCCCACGAGGGTCAGAGCAGTGACAGCCAAGGCAATACATCCTTTGATTATGTCCATCGTCTTCATCTGTTTTCGGTTATGATAACTTTGTCATTTTCTATTTTCCATTTTACCTTGCCCTCCATGGCACGGATGATATCTGCCAAATAGGCAGCCTCAGGCAGGTTGCCTGCCTTCTTGAGATAATTCTTGGCATCGGTGAGGCGGCGCATCTTCACACAGCCACATGCCGCATTGAGATTGGCTGTGGTATCGTCGGGATATTGGTGGGCAGCTATCAGTAGCGCATCCAGCCATCCATCGGTGCCCTCGTCGTAGCTTCGGGCCACGCTGTACATCTCTTCAAGGCTCAATGCCTCGGGATGAGTGTATATCAGGCGGCGCGCTTCCTTCACGGGATAGTGCTTGACCTCATATTCTATGGTATAGTCGGTGTGGCGCAGACCGGGATAGACATATTGCAGTAGCCAGCGGTAAGGTTCGCCACCACCCACCTGCTTGAGCAACTGCTCCTTCTCGTCGAGGTCCATGTTGAGGTCAATCACCCGCAGCAGTTCGTCACGGTGATCGAGCACATATTGTGGCATTTCGGGTGTCTCCACTATTGACTGATGTTCATACCAAATGTTGTCCTTGGTGCGGCGGCTCTCGCCACGGGTGTCGATAAAGGTGCGCAGGTTGACCCAGTCTTCAGGCGTGTAGGTAGTCTCTACCACCGACTCCCGGATGCCGTAGCGCTTGCAGACATACTGTTTAAGCGACTGGGTGCGCCCCTTGGCTAAGCGGGTGTTGTTGCTGTAAGGACTCTCTGGAGAGGCATAGCCGTGGAAAGTGACACGTTGCACACGGATAGACTTGTCGAAGAGCGCATGCTCTATTGTCTTGTGCAGCCGTTGCAGCTCCTCGGGGTTGCGGCGGTATTTGGAATCGATGAAGGTTTCGTTGATGGGAAAATCGAGGAATGCCCTTCCCTCTACAATGCGCAGCTTGGTTTCTTCGCTGTTTGGAATTCTGAATGGCAGGGTGGGTACAACGTGCAGACGAGTGTCGTAAATGATGTCGTTGGCTGTTTCCTTTGGCTTTGGGGCCTTTTTGCCCAGGACATAGGTGACACCTATCTTCATGTTGGAACGCATGTCCAAAGGCGAGCCTGTCTTCACACCATTAAAGCGGTCGGCAAAAATGGTGTGGCTCAGTTCTATGCCCAGTTTCCATTTGTCGTTGAGCCGATAGGTGATGTCGAAGCCAGCCCTTGCTGCAGGCACCACCTTGCTCTCTGTTGAATAGGAAGCCGAATAGGAGAGGGGAATGTCTTTGGGATAGCCGAAGGCGTAGGATGCTCCCACACCAGCAAATGCCTTGACATTAAGTCTGGCTCCACGGCGTTTGGGGCTTATCAGCGCATCGGTAATGTCGAAGGTGGCATCGGCAAACAGACCAAGGCTCTGCCAACCCCAGGTGTCGGGGTTTTCACATTGCTGCACGTTGCGGCTCTTGTTATAGTTGTATCTCAAGGTGGTGCGCCATCCCCAAAGGGCATTGAACTCTTGGCCCATGCCTAGGAACACGCCGCCGGACCATGGATAGGATGAAAATTCAGACATGGGCAGATTTTCGTTGGCCGACTTGTTGATTCCTCCATACAACTGAAAGTTGAGATTGTCAATGCCTGTATGGAAGGTTCCCGACAGGACATCATCGGCACGCATGTTGATGCTGGATGTGGCCAGCATCATGCAGATGCAACTGAATATGAAGAAATAATGTTGTTTCATCACATAAAGACTTTAGTTGTTGATTACACGCCTTGTCAATATTTGTAGTTGTAATAATAGCCGTATTTGTAACCGTATTGGCTCACCGGCTTGATGGCGTTGAGTACAATGGAGAGATTCTTGTATTTCCCGTTCTGCACTTGGGCATCGAGCTGATACACCGATCGACGCTGGAACAGGCCTGCCCTAACCACATACAGTGTGCGGTCGACATGGTGCTCGATGATGCTGGCATCGGCCAATGATTCTGTCATCGGACAGTCGATGAGGATGAAATCAAACTGTGGGCGCACCTGTTCAAGCAGCAAGGGCATACGCGGGCTTGACAGCAGTTCGGTGGGGTTGGGAGGGGTAGTGCCCACAGGAAGGATATACAGCGAGGGGTGTTCGTCGTGTTGGTAGATGACCTCTTCTACATGCTCTACCTTCTCTCCGAGATAGTCAGTCAGACCAACCATTCTGTTGCCGAAGGTGTGTGTGGCGGTGGCACGGCGCATGTCGCCGTCGATGACTAATACCCTGCGCCCTTTGATGGCCAATGCCAAAGCCAGGTTCATGGTGATGAACGACTTGCCCGAACCGGCATACATTGAGGTGATAAGATACACATTCTTGTGCTTGGGCGTGTCGGACATGAACTCTAAGTTGGAGCGCAATATGCGGAATGCTTCGTTAATAGCGTTCTGACTGTCTTGCTGCACCAACAGGGGTGGAGGCATATGCCTGCTCCTTTTATTTTTCTTGAAATGGATGCCGTTCAACTCCACACGCTTCTTGCCGTTGTCAATCAAGGGCACCTCTCCGACAACAGGTATCTGGGTGCGGCTCTCGATGTCGAGTTTGCCGCGCACCGTGGTGTTGAGGCTTTCTCTGACAAAGATGATGACTGCGGGCAAGAGCAAACCCATGAGTATGGCAGCAAGTAGTACGCTCTTCTTGTTGGGGTAGATGGGAAACGAGCTGCCGTGGGGCATGTCAACCACCTGCGTGGGTGCCGGGGTATAGGTCATGCTGATTTCGTTCTCCTCTTTCTTCTGTAGCAGGTAGAGGTAGAGACTCTCCATCACCTTCTGGTCGCGCTCCACCGACAGCAGTTTCTTGGCCTGGTCGGGGTTGGATGTCACCTTCTCCTCTACATCGGCATTGTAGCCCTGCATCGAGCCTATCTGTATCTGAATTGTATTGATGTAGTTGGAGATGGTGGCGATGATGTTCTGGCGTATCTCTCCCAATTCTTCCTCCTGGCGCATGATGATGGGGTTCTGGGTGGATGTGCCTTCAAGATTGTTCTTCAGTTTCAGCAGCAAGGTGTTGTATTGGGCTATCTGCTGGCCTGCCTCGCTGCTGGTCAAACCTGTGTGTGCCGGTAGCAGCTTATAGCGCGACTTGTTGTCTTTCAGCACATCAAGGATGTATTGCGCCATGTACAGCTGGTTGGTGAGCTGAAGTATCTCCGCCTCCGACTCGTTCTGCTGCTGCAGGTAGAGGTCGCTGGCCTGTTCGAGGTTGGTGATATGGTGGCGTGTCTTGAAGGTGGAGATGCTGTCATCCACCTGGTTGAGCGATTTCTCTATCACCACGAGACGCTCATCGATGAAACTTGCCGTGTTTCTTGCCATCTGTTTTTTCTCGTTGATCCACCGTTCGTTATAGACCTCTATGATGGTGTTGAGCACCCGCTCTGCACGCTCGGGTGAAGTGTCGGTGTATTTCAGGTTGATGATGGTTGACTTCTCGTCGTCGAGTGTCGTGGTTAGTCCACCTTGTATGGCCTGTGCCACCCTTTTGGCCTCGCTCTTTGTCCTGATGGTATCGAGACGGTAGGCCACATCGGTGAGCAGGGCAAGCGATTTGTATTGGCGGAGCACGTTGGGCACATTGGTCTGCTGCTGTATCAGCGCCATGTTGTTGAAGTTGTTGCCGTTTGAGCTCTGGGTCACGGTGCCTTGGGTGGTCTCCTCTTTTACCAGTACTGAAGCCTCACAGGTGTAAACATCGGGCGTGATGTACAGGTAATAGATGGCCACCAGCAGAAACATGGCGAGGGAGAGGCCAAACCAGCTGGAATGGCTGCGGCATAATATCCAAAAATCCTGCAACGACAGGAACTCTTCTATGTGTTTGTTAAAAGATGTATTGCTGTTCATTGGCATCTTGTTATTTGAATATTACAATTAATGAGGCGAGCATAGAGATGATTGACATCCAGATATAGGGCGTGTGGAATATGTTGCCTGTATTGGTGGAGTCGCGCTTGCGCTTGTCGTTGGGGGTGACATACACCAGGTCGTTCTGCTGCAGATAGTAGCCGTCTGAAAGCATTGTCTTCTGCATGTCGGTAAGGTCAATCTGATACACCTCGTTCACCCCATTATTGTTGCGGCTCACCATGACGGTACGGCGGTTGCCGTTGATGGTCAGGTCGCCCGACTTGGCCAGGGCGTCGATGACGGTGAAGTGGTCTTTGGTGATGGGCACATTGCCGGGGCTGGACACTTCGCCAAGCACATTGACGCTCATGTTGACATACTCTACGGTGACGATGGGGTCACTCACCAATTCGCGGGCGATGAGGCGTTCCTTGATATAGGCTGCCACCTCCTCGCGTGTCATGCCCTCTACGCGTATCTTGCCCAGCACGGGAAAGTCGATGGTGCCCTGTTCGTCCACGGTGTAGGCGATGATTGAGTTTCCCGACCCGCTGCTGACTGTGGCGGGCAAAGTTTCGGCACCGAGGATGTTGTTGCTGTTGCCCCGCGAAGTGAGGGTGAACTGCTGTTCAAGCATGGGGTTGCTGCTGTTCACCACAATGCTGATTTTGTCTTCGGGGCGCAGACGGAACTTTTGTTCTGCCTGGAGTGCCATGCCCTGGAGCTGCATGGCATTTTGGAAGTAGGCAATGTCTTTAGGAGTGGAGCATGAATACAGCAATGCTGCCGCTATCCATAGCATGGCATGACGCCAATTCAATATAATTTCTCTTTTTTTCATCTATTGTTTTTCAATCAATGAGTTATTAGTTCTTTTTTCTTTGCGTTTCAGCAACAGGTCGATGATGATGTTGACCACTATCCAGAGGGTGATGTCGGCTGCCAGCAGCAACATGACCCCCAAATCGTTGCACAGCATCACATTGGTCAAGGTGAGCAGGGCCGATGATAGGATGATGGTGGTCATGGTAGTGCGCACACTGAGTCCTGCCCTCATCAGGCGGTGGTGGATATGGTTGCTGTCGGGCAGGAATGGGTTGTTGCCATGGAGCAGACGGTAAGCAAACACCCTCACCACATCGAAACACGGTATCATCAGCGGCAAGGCGGCCAGAAGGTACTTGTTGATGTGGGGCAGGGAGTCTTGTGGCATCTGGGTGAGTTTGATGTTGAGGAAGCAGAGCATCATTCCTAAGGTGAGGCTGCCCGTGTCTCCCATGAAAATCTTCTTTTTTCTTTGTGTGCCGAACACATTGTAGTAGAAGAACGAGATGAGCACTCCGACAAAGGCAAACGACAACAGGGCGTAGATGTTTTGACTGCAAAATACAAAGGCGATGCCGTAGCATACAAAGGAAATGATGCACAGACCGGAGGCCAGACCATCGATGCCGTCGATGAGGTTGATGGCATTGATGATGAATATCATGGCAAGCGCGGTAAGGGGGACAACCGTCCACTGAGGCCATGATGCAAGCAGCAACAGGGTGTGGAGGCCTGACAGTTCCACACCACTGAAAATGATAATCAGTACACTTAGGGACTGGGCGATGAACTTGACATGGTAGCCCACTCCTCTGATATCGTCAACGACACCAAGGATATACGATAGTATCAGGGCGCAGAAAACACTGGCCAATGGCAGGGACTCCGATGCGAGTTCGGCAAGCAGTTCGCCTCGTCTTGTCACTATATTCACCGCCACCACAATGGTGAACGACAACAGCAGTGCCGGCAGGAAGGTGGTGCCGCCCAAACGAGGCGTGGGGGCTTTGTGCACCTTTCTTTTGGTGGGATTGTCTAACAGTTTCTTGCGATAGGCTAACAACTGGACACGTGGTATGGCCACTCCGATAATCAAAATACATAACGCGAAGATTGACAGACAATCGACAATCCATGAAACGCTCATACACTATTTTTTGCCAAACATCCTCAACAGGTGATATTTGGATTTATTTCACTTAAACTTAATAATATCATGGTCAAAGCGAGACCACCTGGTAAAGATGGTCAGTCGATGGCTTGCAGAAAAGCGCTGGGTATATATGCCGTGGCCACAGTGAGCAGTCCTTCGATGATGATGCCCACGCGCTGTTGCTTCTGAAAGCGTGCCACCCGGCCTTCGACATTCTTGAACTCGCCATCAATGATGCGCACTTTCTGACCTGTGCTGAATTTCTGGACATTGTAGGGAAGTATCAGCACATCTTTTTCTTCTGCCGCACAGATAATCTTAAGACTTTCCATCTGATAGTCGGGCACAATAAGCGGTTCTTTTTGCCGAGCATTGTCAAGAAGATAATAGCGGTAGTAAAAACGGAGGAAGGGTAGGTTGACATTGTCATAGACAAATGATTTAATCACCTCTTCAGTGCCTCGGGCAAAGAAAATATTGGGAAGACGAGATTCTTCAACGGTCTTTCGCTTGCCGTCAACTTCCTTGACGGTCTTGATTGTCGGATAGTATGCCTCAACATGCTTTCCGACCAAATAATCGTATGCCTTCTTTTCGCGTCCGTAGGTGACACGGAGCGCATACCTATGAGGAACTTCCTTCGGCTTCCTCTTAATGGTTTTAAGGGGAGTTTTAACGTCAGTTACCGGCTGGGCATTTTTGGTGGACACCCCTGTTTGTGAGTTCTCCGCCAAAACAGGCTCTTGAACTTCGGGGAGAGCATCGGGGGTAAGCCCGGTGCTGGGAGGGATTTCACCGCCTCCATGGGTGTTATCATCTATTGATGCGTTATCAGCGAATTTCATATCGTTGACCTTACTTTGCTCTAGACAGAACTCAGTTAAGGGCATAAAAAAGCGTGAGATCGTCCTGTTGTCCTTTCCATTTCCTGAGGCTCTAGCAATTACCTATCATAGATGAACAGACAACGTCAGAGCCCACGCCGATATGAAAATCGCTCCTTTGCATAAAGTAGGCGAAACCTCAGCAAAACACTCAAGCCCCAATTTGGCGGTTCCGTATTCGGTTTGCGCTACTTTTGGGAGACCTATATAAACACATATATTGTGCCCGAGAAGGTGCAATCCGTGCTTATTAGGTCTCCACAGGAGTGAAATAATCACACCCTGAACATCTACCGTTGCTTTGTTCAAGACTATGTTCTGTGACTTGCTAGATTACAAGAAGTCTCAAACACAGCGTCGAGTAAACGCCTTCATTATGCCTGGACTATTTTACATAAAGTAGGCGGCACCTCAGCAAAATGCTCAAGCCAGCTTGGCGATTTTGCATTCGGTTTACACAACTTTTCCCACCCAATGCCCGTTTTGTTCTGCTTTGTCATCTTGTGACTCCGCCATACTCAGCACGGCGTAGGCTGCCTCGCCCAAAGTCATGAAAGAACACGTCTAACTGTGACAGATGGAACTAAAGGCTAATAGTCCAAGTGCAAAGGTACGCATAATTTTTTTATTAGATGATAACAACTGAAAAGAAATTTTTGCATAAACCTTAAAATTAACTATTACTGTCCGCTAAACTTTAGAGTGCAGCAGAAAAATTAGGGCTGATTCCCTTGCAGGATTCAGCCCTTTTCGGTTATCTTTAAGTTACCACACAAAAAAGAATAACCGATGGGTAAAAGTAGCAATTTCTTCGGACAGCCGATATATGGTCAGCTGATAAAATCGCTGAACCGCGAAAAAATAGTCGAAATGAGCCGTAAACACGGCGGTGAGAAGTATGTAAAGAGCTTCGATGGCTACACCCATCTGCTGACAATGCTGTATGCGGTGATCCAGCGGTTCGACTTGTTGCGTGAGATAGAGACATCTATGACGGCTGAAGTCCGCAAACTGCATCATGTGGGCATTGACACTGTGCCGAAGCGCAGCACACTATCTGATGCAAATGCCAGACGCTCAGAGAAGTTCTTTGAGGAGGTGTATCGGGATCTGTATGACGCAAACAAAGACATTCTTTCATCGGACAGCCGACGTGGTGGCACGGAAGAATGGATAAAACGGCTGCGCATCATCGATTCAACGACCGTAAGTTTGTTCTCTAACACCATTTTCAAGGGTGTTGGACGACATCCGAAGACAGGCAAGAAGAAAGGCGGTATCAAAGTCCACGCTGTGATACACGCCAACGAGGGCGTGCCATGCGACGTACAGTTCACGTCGGCCGCGACAAACGACTCGTTCATGCTCGCTCCGAGCCATTACAAGCGCGATGAGATATCGGCGATGGATCGGGCCTACATCAACTATGCAAAGTTCGAGGAACTGACCGACCGAGGCGTAGTCTATGTCACCAAGATGAAGAAAAACCTCAATTATGAGGTGCTTGTTGACTGTATGCACCAGAATTCGCAGGGACTTATGGAATATCGGGAGCAGGTCGTGGTGTTCCGTAAGGATGAGATCAATCATATCACCCGTTTAATCACATACGTCGATATCAAGAAAGGCAAGCAACCTAAACTCATCACGTTGCTTACCAACGATTTTGACATGCCTCTGGAGACGATAGTGGCGATATACCGCCGTCGTTGGCAAATCGAGTCGCTTTTCAAGCAGATAAAGCAGAGCTTTCCTCTGAGATATTTCTATGGAGAAAGCGCAAACGCCATCAAAATCCAGATATGGGTGACTCTCATTGCAAATCTATTGCTCTCTGTTTTGCAAAGCAAGCTAAAAAGGCGATGGAGCTTCTCGGGACTCGCCACAATCGTGCGGATTGTGCTAATGTATTACCTGGACCTCGAAAAGTTCCTTAATCAACCTGATGCAGACCTGAATATCATGCTTGCCGATGCCTCGGAATCGCCTCCAGAAAGCACACAAATCTAAAATAGGGGCTTGTCTCATACAAATAGGAAGCCCAATTTCTGCATATCAAGGAGTTGGACTCACTACTTTACGGTTTAGCGGACAGTAATAAAAATTAACAAGAATTGACCCAAGTTTGCTGTCCTGTAACTATTCAGCGATAACCATATGGCAGTTGTCCGTGCTTAGGACAAAGCCCGGATAGCTGCGTATGGTGAGTTGTTGTGTTTCTTAGTGGTCTCTACGATTGAGAGGAGGTCAAGAAGGCATCGGCACCTTGGTCAGAACGGAATGTGCCCGAGTTCTTCATTTTGATCTTGATCTTTCTGATTCCCCTTTCAATAAGGTTATCCAAACTTCGGGATAATGCAAGAGAGAACAGCGTACGTCCGTTGGCTTTAGGACGCAAGAACCATCTTTTCTGTGGCAACCACGATGCTGCGGAAACGCCGCCATCATCTATACCTTTATGGGGTGCTGTAAACTGGCACAGGTCGATGTCCGCAAGTGGCTGAGCCACTTCTTCACCCACATACACGAATACGACAATGACTACTCACGCGACCTGATGGAACTGCTTCCGCACAATCTCAAGCAGAAGGGCATCCTGTGACATCCTTTGAAGATTCTCCAAGATTCCTGACTTATTCCAAGAATCTTGGAGAACCCTACAAGATTTTGAAAATATCTCCAATATTTTAGAAGGAACCCTGCAATACGGGGTTTACTGATGGCTTACGAAAAACTGGTATCAACAAATTACAAATGGAAAGTGTTAAAACGAAAAAAGCCACCAAAATGGTGGCTTATAAGCAGTTACAAAAACGTTTTGTAAGTATGGTCAGATGGTCTATTTACCGATGCAGAAGCGGGAGAAGATGGAGCCGAGGATTTCGTGGGTTGTGATTTCGCCGGTTATTTCTCCGAGATAGTGCATGCATTCACGGATGTCCTGCGACACGAAGTCGCCCGAGATGCCGCTGCGCAACCCGTCGAGGGCGCGTCTGATGGCTTCGCCGGCATGCAGAAGCGCGTCGTAGTGGCGCGCGTTGGTCACGATGACTGCGTTGGGGTCGGTGTCGGCAACGGCGGCTGCTTCAATCAGGCTTTGCTCAAGCGAATCGACGGCGATGTCGGCTTTTGCCGAGATTGTGGCTATCGCAGCCGATGGAGCGGCAGTGGCTACGGCTGAGCGCAGCGCGCTGATGTCGGCATCCGAAAGACAGTCGATTTTGTTGATTACGGCAACAAGATGCTTTCCTTCGGCGTGCGGCAGGATGTCGGCGGCAACGGTGGCGATGTTGGCAACAGGCTGTGTGCCGTCGATCATCCAGAGGATTATCGCTGCCTCATCGAGTTTCTTGAACGTCCGCTCAATACCCATTGTCTCTATAGCATCGGTGGTCTGGCGTATGCCTGCTGTGTCGATAAACCGAAATGTCAGTCCGCCGAGCGTTATGGTGTCCTCTATCACGTCGCGCGTTGTGCCGCGGATGTCGCTCACGAGCGCCTTGTCGTCGTGCAGCAACCGGTTGAGGAGTGTTGATTTTCCGGCGTTGGGCTCTCCCACTATCGCCACGGGAAATCCGTTTTTGATGGCGTTGCCGACGGCAAAAGAGTCGGCAAGGCGTGTCACGGCTGGGTTGATTTCTTCTGCGATTGCGATTAGACGGGTGCGGTCGGCAAACTCCACATCCTCTTCGCTGAAATCGAGTTCAAGCTCCATAAGCGACACGAATTCAAGCAGACGTTCGCGAAGGGAGGAGAGCATGCGGCTGAAACCGCCGCGCATCTGGCTTACGGCGATGCGGTGTGCCGCTTTCGAGCCACTTGCTATCACGTCGGCTACGGCTTCTGCCTGCGACAGGTCGAGACGCCCGTTCATAAATGCGCGACGCGTGAATTCGCCTCTCTCGGCGGCGCGGCATCCGTTGCCGATGAGCAGTGCTACAAGTTGCTGCTGCACCCATAGCGAGCCGTGGCACGACAGCTCGATGACATCCTCGCCAGTAAACGACCGTGGACCGCGGAATACGGCTGCCACCACCTCGTCGAGCGTCTCGCCGTCGGTGTCGACAATGCGTCCGAGATGCAGCGTATGGGTCTGCACGGCATTAAGGTCGGCTCCGCGCCATGATTTCATCACGCACTTCACGGCGTCGCGTCCGCTGACGCGCACCACTGCTATTCCTCCCCCTCCCGCCGGTGTCGACACGGCGCATATTGTGTCGTCGTTATGCTGGTTGATGTCTAATTGTTCCATTCGTAATAATCACAAGTTTTTTCTATTTCATTTTCCTCCTCGTCGGGCAGCGAAGAGAAGAAGTCAAACCCCGTGAGAGCCTCCACCTCGTCTACGCTTACTGCCTGCCGCTCAATCACCTTTTGTCCGCCTTCGTTCTTGTAGATGAATGCGATGGCGCGCTTCGGGGTGGCAAACGGAGCGAGCAGCACCTTGAAAAATCCGGTAGGCACAGCCACTCCGCTTTCCAAACGGTTGATGTGGCCTTGCACGATTGGCCCGGAAACTACAATGACTGCACTGTCGCGGTCTGCCCACAGGCGCACTTTCTCCTCCAGACGCTTCCATCCGCCACTGTTGAGCGAATGGTTCTGCGGACATATATTTGTCAGAAAAAACGACTCCTGCATCGCCTTCTTGCTCCATTTCATATCGGCAGCGGGAGCCATATGACCGCGGTCGTAGCCCGAACCCTTATAGTCGTCGGTAGTCGGACAGCCCTCAACGTCGGTGTCGCACATAAACTTGTCGTGACGCTGCTCCGCACCCTGGGTCTCGAAACGTGTGAGTTCGTAGACAACATAGTTGGGAATACGCAGGTCGGCGTTGAACGACGCGGTGTAGCCCTCATACGCAACAATCTGCTGCCGCAGCCCCTCTGGAGCATTCACTTCCATAAGTGCCTCTACATCGACATTGCTGGCGGGCGCACCACTCTCAACACGCTTGAAGCCCAACTCCTTCGCATGTCCTATAAACCACCACACAGCCACGATAACCGCCACAACAATCACGGCAGTTCTCACCTGACGCGCGGTGCTGTTTCTTTTCTGATACTTCTTCTTTGCCATATCGATATTGATGACCGTGCAAAGTTACGACAAATAAACGTCAGTGGCAAGAGCATCAATCCCCTCCACCCACCATTTATTTGCACCCATACAAAACCCTGAGAAGCATCCTGTTTCTCAAAAGCTGCAATACAGGCGGGCAAGGAGAACTGCGGATTTTCCGTTTCCGTTGGCGATATACTGGAACGACGGTTGTATCGACAACACTCTATTAAGACTCCTTTTCCATGTAATCTCAAACGAATGTTCCATATCATGATGGATGCTTTTCCAATACAGGAAGTTTGTCCACTCATTAAAAAGATAGCCCGACGAACCAATCGCCGGGCTATCTTTATTGTCAGTTTTTTCAATCAGTTTCTTTATTTGCCTTTCTCTTCAGCCTTCTTGATTTTGGCAGCGTCTTCAGCAGCTTCTGCCTCAAGACGGGCGTCGAGACTCTTGTCGAGATATTCAAAGTCTTCCTTGCTTCCTACAACAAGCGAGTTGTAGTCGCGCAGACCTGTTCCGGCTGGAATCAAGTGACCGCAGATAACGTTCTCCTTCATGCCCTCCAGATTGTCGGTCTTGCCGTTGATTGCTGCCTCGTTGAGCACCTTCGTGGTTTCCTGGAAGGAAGCCGCCGACATGAAGCTTGAAGTCTGCAATGCTGCGCGGGTGATACCCTGAAGCATCTGGTCGGACGTTGCCGGAACGGCATCGCGCACCTGTACGAGATTCAAGTCCTTGCGCTTCAAAGCGGAGTTCTCGTCGCGGAGCTTGCGCGCTGTGATGATTTGACCAGCCTGGAGATTCTGTGAGTCACCGGCGTCGGTAACCACCTTCTTGCCCCAAATGCGGTCGTTCTCATCCATAAAGTCGCGCTTGTCGACAACCTGCGACTCAAGGAAGCGGGTGTCGCCCGGATCAAGGATGCAGACCTTGCGCATCATCTGACGCACAATCACCTCAAAGTGCTTGTCGTTGATCTTCACACCCTGCATGCGATAGACGTCCTGAACCTCGTTGACGATGTATTCCTGAACGGCTGTCGGGCCCTTGATGTTAAGAATGTCTGACGGAGTGATCGCACCGTCTGAAAGCGGTGTGCCGGCGCGCACGTAGTCATTTTCCTGTACGAGGATTTGCTTCGACAACGGCACGAGATATTTCTTCACTTCGCCAATCTTCGATGTCACGCTGATTTCACGGTTACCACGCTTGATTTTTCCGAACATAACCTCGCCGTCGATTTCTGAAACGATGGCTGGGTTAGACGGGTTGCGTGCCTCGAAGAGCTCAGTGACACGTGGAAGACCACCGGTGATATCACCTGCGTTACCAGATGCGCGCGGTGTCTTCATAAACACCTGACCTGCCTTGATTTCATCGCCGTCCTCAATCATAAGGTGGGCGTTGACAGGGAATGAATATGTTTTCAGCACCTGTCCGTTGGCGTCAACGATGTTGACCTCCGGCACCTTGGTGCGGTCTTTCGACTCTATGATAATCTTTTCGTGCAAACCGGATGTCTCGTCGGTTTCCTTGCGGTAAGTAACACCTTCAATCACGTTGACGAATTGTGCCTTACCGGCAACCTCGCTGACAACAACGGCGTTGAACGGGTCCCATTCGCAGATTACGTCGCCTTTCTTGACTGTTGCTCCGTTGCCGAAGTAAAGTTTCGAACCATAAGGGATGTTGGTGTTTGTCAGCACCATGCCCGTATTGGCGTCGACGATACGCATTTCTGCCAGACGGCCTACAACTACGTCGCAGTCCTCTGTCTTAACCGTGCGGAGCTCTTCAATCTCAAGCACACCGTCGTAGCGTGATGTCACTGACGATACGGCTGCGATATTGGATGCCACACCACCGACGTGGAACGTACGGAGGGTCAGCTGCGTACCCGGCTCACCGATTGACTGTGCCGCGATTACACCGACAGCCTCGCCTTTCTGAACCATACGGTTGGTCGACAGGTTGCGGCCGTAGCACTTGGCGCAGACGCCCTTCTTCGACTCGCAGGTAAGCACCGAACGCACTTCAACCGACTCAATCGGCGACTTCTCGATGCGCTCTGCTGCTGCATCGTTGATTTCCTCGCCGCTCTTCACGATGATGTCGCCTGTCAATGGGTCTACCACATCGTGAACCGACACACGTCCGAGAATGCGCTCGCTGAGAGTTGCAACAACGTCTTCGTTGTTCTTAAGCTCTGTGCAGACAAGTCCGCGAAGCGTGCCGCAGTCCTCCTCTGTGATAATCACGTCGTGGGCTACGTCGACAAGACGACGGGTAAGATAACCGGCGTCGGCGGTCTTCAATGCCGTATCCGCAAGACCCTTGCGGGCACCGTGGGTAGAGATGAAGTACTCCAACACTGAAAGGCCTTCCTTGAAGTTCGCCAAAATCGGGTTCTCGATAATCTGACCGCCCTCGGCACCGCTCTTCTGCGGCTTGGCCATAAGACCACGCATACCGGCGAGCTGACGAATCTGGTCCTTAGAACCACGGGCTCCAGAGTCAAGCATCATGAAGATTGGGTTGAAGCCCTGGTTGGCTGCTGTAAGCTGCTTCATCAATGTGCTTGTCAAGCGGGAGTTGACGTGCGTCCAAATATCAATAATCTGGTTGTAGCGCTCGTTGTTGGTGATGAATCCCATGTTGTAGTTGTTCATCACTTCTTCAACCTGCGCGTAACCTTCTTTTACGTATTCTTCCTTCTCGGCAGGGATAAGCACGTCGCCCAAGTTGAACGACAAGCCGCCCTTGAATGCCATGTAGTAACCGAGGTTCTTGATGTCGTCAAGGAACTTGGCTGAACGAACCACACCGCAACGCTTGATGACGGCGCCGATGATGTCGCGCAACGATTTCTTGGAAATCAATGTGTTGACATAGCCCATCTCCTCTGGCACGTTCTGGTTGAAGAGCAGACGTCCGACAGACGTTTCCTTAACCATTGTCTTCACGAGGTTTCCGTTTTCGTCAAGGTCGTCGACAACAACAGAGATTATGGCGTGAAGCGTACATTTGCCTTCGTTGTATGCAATCTGAGCCTCTTCCGGTCCGTAGAACACAAGACCCTCGCCCTTGTCGCCCTTGCGGAGCTTGGTGATGTAGTACAGACCAAGCACCATATCCTGCGACGGCACGGTGATAGGAGCGCCGTTGGCCGGATTAAGGATGTTGTGCGCGCCGAGCATCAGCAACTGCGCCTCGAGCACTGCCTCGTTGCCGAGAGGCAAGTGAACTGCCATCTGGTCACCGTCGAAGTCGGCGTTGAACGCCGTACATGCCAACGGGTGCAACTGGATAGCCTTGCCCTCGATCATGCGTGGCTGGAATGCCTGGATACCAAGACGGTGAAGTGTCGGGGCACGGTTGAGAAGCACCGGATGACCCTTCATCACGTATTCAAGGATATCCCATACAATCGGCTCCTTGCGGTCTACAATCTTCTTGGCGCTCTTCACTGTCTTCACAATGCCGCGCTCAATAAGCTTGCGGATGATAAACGGTTTATAAAGTTCGGCTGCCATGTCTTTTGGCAAACCGCATTCATGCATCTTCAATTCCGGACCTACAACGATTACCGAACGCGCTGAGTAGTCGACACGCTTACCGAGCAAGTTCTGACGGAAACGTCCCTGCTTACCCTTCAAGCTGTCGCTGAGTGACTTCAACGGGCGGTTGCTCTCGGTCTTTACAACGCTTGACTTGCGTGAGTTGTCGAGCAATGAGTCGACTGCCTCCTGAAGCATACGCTTCTCGTTGCGGAGAATCACCTCTGGCGCCTTGATCTCGATAAGGCGTTTCAAGCGGTTGTTACGGATAATGACTCTACGATAAAGGTCGTTCAAGTCGCTGGTGGCGAAACGGCCGCCGTCCAACGGAACGAGCGGGCGCAATTCCGGAGGAGTGACAGGCACCACTTTCAGCACCATCCACTCCGGTTTGTTGCGGTTTTTCGACGCACGGAACGACTCTACAACCTGCAGACGCTTCAATGCCTCCGTCTTGCGCTGTTGCGACGTGTCGGTGTCGGCACGGTGGCGCAACTCGTAAGAAAGGCTGTCAAGGTCTACGCTCTTCAACAAATCGTAGATTGCGTCGGCACCCATCTTGCAGATGAACTTGTTGGGGTCTGAGTCCTCGAGCATCGAGTTCTCGCGCGGCAACTTGTCCACGATTTCAAGATATTCGTCTTCCGAAAGGAGGTCGAGACGGGCAAGGTCCTCATGACCCTCAAGCTCGGCTGCGGCTCCCGGTTGGATTACGATATAGCGCTCGTAGTAGATTACAGAATCAAGCTTCTTCGACGGCAAGCCGAGAAGATAACCGATTTTGTTAGGCAATGAGCGGAAATACCAGATATGGGCTACCGGCACGACCAAAGAGATATGGCCTGTACGTTCGCGGCGCACTTTCTTCTCTGTAACTTCCACACCGCAACGGTCGCAGACGATGCCTTTGTAACGGATGCGTTTGTACTTTCCGCAGTGGCACTCATAGTCCTTTACCGGACCAAAAATGCGCTCGCAGAACAGACCGTCGCGTTCAGGTTTGTAAGTTCGATAGTTGATCGTCTCAGGCTTGAGCACCTCGCCGTATGACCGCTCAAGGATTTCTTCCGGCGAAGCAAGCCCGATCGTAATCTTCGAAAAGTTACTTTTTATTCTATTATCTTTATTGAATGCCATATTCTTTTGTCGTTTTATTCCAAGTTTATGCTAAGTCCCAGACCACGAAGCTCGTGCAGAAGCACGTTCAAGGATTCAGGTATGCCCGGAGTTGGCATAGGCTCGCCTTTGACGATTGCCTCGTATGCCTTGCTGCGGCCAACCACGTCGTCACTCTTGATTGTCAGGATCTCTTGAAGGATGTGGGATGCGCCGAATGCCTCAAGCGCCCAAACCTCCATCTCTCCGAAACGCTGTCCACCGAATTGTGCCTTACCGCCGAGTGGCTGCTGCGTAATCAATGAGTACGGGCCAATGCTGCGGGCATGCATCTTGTCTTCAACCATGTGGCCGAGCTTAAGCATGTAGATTACACCAACGGTTGCCGGTTGGTCGAAACGCTCGCCTGTGCCGCCGTCGTAAAGGTATGTCTTACCATAGCGTGGCACTCCCGCCTTGTCGGTCCATGAATTGAGGTCGTCGAGGCTCGCTCCGTCGAAAATCGGAGTGGCGAATTTCTCGCCAAGCTCGCGGCCTGCCCATCCGAGAACGGTCTCGAAAATCTGTCCCAAGTTCATACGTGACGGCACACCAAGCGGGTTCAAAACGATATCCACTGGAGTTCCGTCGGCAAGGAACGGCATATCTTCCTGACGCACTACGCGCGAAACGATACCCTTGTTACCGTGGCGACCCGCCATCTTGTCACCGACACCGATCTTACGCTTCTTGGCAACATAAACCTTGGCAAGCTGCATGATGCCTGAAGGAAGCTCGTCGCCGATAGAGAAGTCAAACTTCTTGCGGCGCAATTCTGCATCGATTTCCTTCGACTTGCGCAGGTAGTTGATAATCGTGTCGTGGATCATATCGTTCTTGTGAGCGTCTGTTGTCCACTTGCTGAGGTTGATGGTGTCGAATTCCTCGATGCCCTTCAAATACTCTGCCGTAAACTTCTCGCCCTTAGGAATAACCTCTGTGCCGAGGAAGTCCTTCACGCCTTGCGAAGTCTTGCCGTCGGTAAGCGTGATGAGTTTCTCGATAAGACGTGCCTTCAAAGCCACCTGACGCTGTTCGAATTCCTCGTCCATCTGCTGAAGCTCAAGGTTTGCCGCCTTGCCCTTCTTCTTCTGAGCCTTTGCATAAAGGTTGGTCTTAACAATCACACCCTTCAACGAAGGAGATGCCTTCAACGACGCATCCTTCACATCGCCGGCCTTGTCACCGAAGATGGCACGGAGAAGTTTTTCCTCCGGCGTCGGGTCGCTCTCGCCCTTAGGTGTGATCTTACCGATAAGGATGTCGCCCGGCACAACGTGTGCGCCCACACGGACAATTCCGCGCTCGTCGAGATCCTTTGTAGCGTCCTCGCTGACGTTTGGAATGTCTGACGTAAGTTCCTCCATTCCTCGTTTTGTCTCGCGCACCTCAAGAGAGTACTCGCTGACGTGGACAGACGTAAGGATATCCTCACGCACCATGCGCTCGTTGAGCACGATGGCATCCTCGTAGTTGTAACCCTTCCATGGCATGAACGCCACCTTAAGGTTGCGGCCGAGTGCGAGTTCGCCGTTTTCCGTGGCATAACCCTCTGTCAGAATCATTCCCTTCTCGACGCGCTGTCCCTTCTTGCAGATTGGACGCAAGTCGATTGTGGTGCTCTGGTTGGTCATGCGGAATTTCGGAATGATATATTCTTTAACCGAGTCCTCGAAATTCACGAATTCCTCGTCCTCAGTACGGTCATAGCGGATTCTGATAACGCTGGCGTCAACAAACTCGATGACACCGGCGCCCTCTGCCATAATCTGTGTGCGGGAGTCGTGGGCAAGCTGCTTCTCAATGCCTGTGCCGACAATAGGAGCCTCGCTGCGCAACAACGGCACAGCCTGGCGCATCATGTTCGATCCCATCAACGCACGGTTGGCATCATCGTGCTCAAGGAACGGAATCAAAGATGCGGCGATTGAGGCAATCTGCATCGGCGACACGTCCATAAGCTGCACTTCTTCCGGTGCTACCACAGGGAAGTCGGCGTCAAGACGCGCTTTAACCTTGTTTTTTACGAAAGTGCCGTCATCGTTAAGCGGAGCGTTGCCCTGCGCGATGATCTGACCTTCCTCGATTTCCGCTGTCAGATAAGTGACGTGGCTGTTGTCGAGATCCACCTTGCTGTTCTCAACCTTGCGGTAAGGAGTCTCGATAAAGCCGAGGTTGTTGATTTTAGCAAACACACACAACGACGAAATCAAACCGATGTTAGGGCCCTCAGGGGTCTCAATCGGGCAAAGACGTCCGTAGTGGGTGTAGTGCACGTCGCGCACCTCAAATCCGGCACGGTCACGCGACAAACCGCCAGGACCGAGAGCCGACATTCTTCGCTTGTGAGTAATCTCGGCAAGCGGGTTGGTCTGGTCCATGAACTGCGACAATGCGTTGGTTCCGAAGAACGTATTGATAACGGAAGAGATTGTCTTGGCGTTGATCAGGTCAATCGGAGTAAACACCTCGTTGTCGCGGACGTTCATACGCTCACGGATTGTACGCGCCATACGTGCAAGACCCACTCCAAACTGGTTGTAGAGCTGCTCGCCGACTGTGCGCACACGACGGTTCGAAAGGTGGTCGATATCGTCGACATCCGACTTCGAATTGATAAGCTCAATCAAATACTTGATGATGGCGATGATGTCTTCCTTAGTCAACACTTTCACCTCCTCCGGCACTGTAAGCGACAATTTTTTGTTGATGCGGTAACGGCCCACATCGCCCAAGTCATAACGCTTCTCGGAGAAGAAAAGGTTGGTTATCACCTCACGCGCGCTCGCATCGTCCGGTGGCTCCGCGTTGCGCAATTGGCGATAGATATAGTTGATAGCCTCTTTTTCAGAGTTGCTTGAGTCTTTCTGGAGTGTATTGAAGATAATCGAGTAGTCGCTCATATCTACATCCTCCTTGTGCAGAAGGATGGTCTGAAGTCCCGAATCAAGGATTTCCTGGATATGCTCCTCCTCGATAACGGTCTCGCGGTCGATGACCACATCGTTTCGCTCAATCGAAACCACCTCGCCGGTGTCTTCGTCAACGAAATCTTCAACCCACGTTTTCAACACACGGGCGGCAAGCTTGCGGCCAATGCATTTCTTCAGGTTCGTTTTGTTTACTTTTATTTCCTCAGCAAGACCAAAGATTTCTATGATGTCTTTATCACTGTCAAGACCGATGGCACGCAACAATGTTGTTACCGGCAATTTCTTCTTGCGGTCGATGTAGGCATACATCACATTGTTGATGTCAGTGGCAAACTCTATCCATGAGCCACGGAACGGGATGATACGTGCTGAATACAATTTGGTTCCGTTGGCGTGTGTGCTCTGTCCGAAGAACACACCAGGCGAACGGTGCAGCTGCGACACGACAACGCGCTCCGCACCGTTGATCACAAATGTGCCCTTTTCCGTCATATACGGAATCGGTCCAAGATAAACATCCTGGATTACGGTGTCGAAGTCCTCATGGTCGGGATCCGTACAGTATAATTTTAATTTTGCCTTCAACGGCACACTATATGTCAAGCCGCGCTCAAGACATTCCTCTATCGTATATCTCGGCGGGTCGATGTAATAGTCTAAGAATTCGAGCACAAAGTTATTCCTTGTGTCGGCAATTGGAAAGTTTTCCGCAAAAACCTTGTACAATCCCTCGTTCTTTCTCTTCTCTAACGGAGTGTCCAGCTGCAAGAAATCGTGAAACGACTTCAGCTGAATCTCCAAAAAGTCGGGGAAGGGCAACGGATTCTTTACGGAGGCGAAATTTACGCGTGGTTTTACTGTTGAAACTGACATAAAAATAATATTAATTGAACCCGAAATTGAAAATAACACAAAAAGGTTAAGAATCGACTTTATAGGGGATTCTTAACCTAATTACCTGAATTTCAGGCAATATTATTTAAGTTCAACTTCAGCTCCAGCCTCTTCGAGTTGTTTCTTAAGAGCCTCAGCCTCAGCTTTAGCAACACCTTCCTTGATTGTGCTAGGTGCACCGTCTACCAAGTCCTTAGCTTCTTTCAAACCAAGACCACAAGCTTCCTTAACGGCCTTTACAACCTGAAGCTTAGAAGCGCCTGCGCTCTTCAATACTACATCGAATGCTGATTTCTCTTCCTCAGCAGCAGCGCCGGCAGCAGGGCCAGCAGCAACAGCTACAGCTGCAGCAGCAGGTTCAATACCATATTCGTCTTTCAAAATCTGAGCAAGTTCGTTTACTTCTTTTACTGAGAGGTTAACTAATTGTTCTGCAAATGCTTTCAAATCTGCCATAATTGTATAATTTTTTATTGTTATTTTTTTGTTTATTTTTTATTAGAGAGTGTTTCAAGAATACCATGCAACTTGTTGCCTGACGACTGCAGTGCGGAAACAACGTTTTTGGCCGGTGACTGGAGCAATGCAACAACCTCTGCGATGAGCTCGTTCTTGCTCTTGATCTTCGACAATGTGTCGAGCTGATCAGCACCCATATAAACTGTTTCTTCCACATAAGCGGCCTTCAAAACTGGCAACTCTGATCCGTTCTTGTGGAACTCCTTGATTGCTTTGGCAGGAGCGTTTCCTACATTTGAGAACAGCATTGCAGTTGTTCCAGTCAACGCTGGATACAATTCTGAATAATCGCCTTCCAATTGCTCTAAAGCCTTGTGAAGCAACGTATTCTTAACAACCATCATCTTCACTTCCGCGTTGAAGCAAGCGCGACGGAACGCACTTGTCTGCTCAGCGTCCATGCTGGTAGTGTCGGTGAGATAAAAGCAGCTGTACTCCTTGAGAGTCTCGCCGATTTTCTCTATTATTATCGCTTTATCTTCCTTTCTCATGATTCTCTTAATTTAAAAATTCGTTACACATCAAGTGATTTTGTATCGATCTTCAGACCTGAGCTCATTGTACTCGAAAGATATATGCTCTTCATATAAGTACCTTTGGCGGTGGCCGGCTTCAACTTAATCAGCGTGTTGATAAACTCGCGTGCGTTTTCTGCCATTTGGTCTGCCGTGAAGGAAACCTTACCGATAGAAGCGTGTACGATACCGTTCTTATCTACTTTAAAGTCAATCTTACCTTGTTTTACCTCTTTCACTGCCTTTGCTACGTCTGGTGTAACTGTGCCGCTCTTTGGGTTAGGCATCAAGCCACGAGGACCGAGGATGCGACCGAGAGCACCGATTTTACCCATAATAGCAGGTTGAGTGATGATTACGTCTACGTCTGTCCAGCCGCCCTTGATTTTCTCAATATACTCGTCCAAACCTACGTAGTCTGCTCCAGCTTCTTTTGCGGCAGCTTGATCTGCCTCTGTGGCGCACAAAACCAATACGCGTACCTGCTTGCCTGTTCCGTGAGGAAGAGAAACAACGCCGCGCACCATTTGGTTAGCCTTGCGAGGATCTACACCAAGACGTACATCGATATCAAATGAAGCATCGAATTTCGTAAAGGTGATTTCCTTTATTTTTTCTGCTGCTTCCTTCAGTGTGTAAATCTTTCCAGCTTCAATCTTCTCTAAAGCCAACTTTTGATTTTTTGTCAGTTTACCCATGTCAATTGAAGTTTTTAATTGTTTTCAGGGAAAGATCCCTTAACTGTGATACCCATACTTCTCGCTGTACCAGCGACCATCTTCATAGCTGAATCTAAAGTAAAACAGTTCAAATCCGGCATTTTGTCTGTAGCAATTGCCTTTACCTGCTCCCATGTAATCTCTGCCACCTTCTGACGGTTAGGCTCTTTCGATCCCTTTTTCTGCTTTGAAACCTCAAGCAACTGTACTGCTACAGGAGGGGTCTTGACAACGAAGTCAAAGCTCTTGTCGCTATAGTAAGTGATTACTACAGGAAGCACTTTGCCTGCCTTGTCCTGGGTGCGGGCATTGAATTGCTTACAAAATTCCATGATGTTGATACCCTTAGAACCCAAAGCAGGTCCTACTGGGGGTGATGGGTTTGCCGCACCACCTTTAATCTGCAATTTGATCTGTCCAGCAATTTCTTTAGCCATTTCTGTTTTTGTTTTTTTGATAAGTTAAATTATCACAGTCATAGTCGTGTTCGTAACAACAAAACTATTCCCGCTCTACTTGCGAATTTTCCAACTCTACCGGTGTCTTGCGTCCGAAGATGCTTACCATAACCTTGAGCTTCTTCTTCTCGTTGTTGACCTCGTCGACCGTTCCAATCATGCCCGTGAAAGCGCCATAGTTTACCTTGACAGTCTCACCGACCTTGTAATCAATCAAGTCGGCCTCATTAGTTTCCTGAAGCTCGTCCGCAATGCCGAGCATACGGTTAACCTCCCCTGGTCGCAACGGTTCCGGACGCTTTGCCTCCGAACCCTTTCCGCAGCCGAGAAAGTCAATCACATTGGTCGTATTGCGAAGGATATGAGTTACCTCACCGATCAACTCAGCTTCCACAAATACATAGCCTGAATAGAGTGTGCGCTCTTTGACGACCTTCTTTCCAGACTTTGTGGTAGAATAAATCTTTTCAGTAGGAATCAATACTTGTGACACATAGTCGCCCAGCGAAGTATTCTTGATTTGGGCATCGAGCAATTCTTTTACCTTTGCCTCCTTGCCTGATATGGCACGGAGCACATACCATTCTTTCTTACCTGCCATGACTTACTTGTGTAATCCGTAAATCGTTTCCATTATGAAATTGATCACCTCGTCAACACCCCAAATAATCAATGAAAGAATGATGGAAGCTACCAATACAATCATTGCGCTGTTGACAAGCTGTGTCCTCGTTGGCCAAGAAACCTTATAGACAAGCTCGCTATAAGACTCCTGGATATCCGCAAACAGTTTATTAAATACTTTCATTTCCTTAATTCTTAGCACAGGACGAGAGGCTCGAACTCCCGACACCCGGTTTTGGAGACCGGTGCTCTACCAACTGAGCTAGTCCTGTATATTAGCCGGCCGTTGCCGACCGGCTGTTGTTTTTATTCTTCTATCGCTTGAGTATTATTCAAGGATTTCAGTGATCTGACCAGAACCTACTGTACGGCCACCTTCGCGGATTGCGAAACGAAGACCCTTGTCGCATGCTACCGGAGTGATCAACTTAACTTGGATAGTTACGTGGTCACCAGGCATTACCATTTCTACACCTTCTGGAAGAGTGATCTCACCAGTTACGTCGAGCGTACGGATGTAGAATTGTGGGCGATAGTGGTTGTGGAATGGAGTGTGACGTCCACCTTCCTCTTTCTTCAAGATATAAACCTGAGCCTTGAATTCATCGTGAGGTTTAACCTGTCCTGGGTGGCAGATAACCATACCACGCTTGATTTCGTTCTTGTCGATACCACGGAGAAGCAAACCTACGTTATCACCAGCTTCACCTTCGTCCAGAATCTTGCGGAACATCTCAACGCCAGTTACAACTGACTTCTTGTCTGCACCAAGACCAAGGATTTGAACTTCGTCGCCAACCTTAACGCGACCAGCCTCGATACGACCAGTTGCTACAGTACCACGACCAGTGATTGAGAACACGTCCTCAACAGGCATCAAGAATGGTTTATCAACGTCACGTGGAGGAAGTGGAATCCAAGTGTCTACTGCATCCATAAGCTCCATAACCTTGTCTTCCCACTTAGCCTCACCGTTCAATGCACCAAGTGCAGAACCGCGGATGATAGGAGTGTTGTCACCATCATAATCGTATGACGAAAGAAGATCACGCATTTCCATCTCAACGAGCTCAAGCATCTCTTCGTCGTCTACCATGTCGCACTTGTTCAAGAATACAACCAGACGAGGAACGTTTACTTGGCGAGCCAAAAGGATGTGCTCACGAGTCTGAGGCATAGGACCATCAGTTGCAGCAACCACGATGATTGCACCGTCCATCTGAGCGGCACCAGTTACCATGTTCTTCACATAGTCGGCGTGTCCCGGGCAGTCTACGTGTGCGTAGTGGCGGTTAGCTGTTTCATACTCTACGTGAGATGTGTTGATTGTGATACCACGCTCTTTCTCTTCAGGTGCGTTATCGATAGAGTCAAATGAACGCAACTCAGAAAGACCTTTCTTTGCCAACACTGTAGTGATAGCGGCAGTCAAGGTAGTTTTACCGTGGTCAACGTGACCAATAGTACCGATGTTAACATGCGGTTTGGTTCTTTCGAATTTCTCTTTTGCCATAACTTTATGCTTTTTTATTTATGTTTGACTATTTCAAGTACATTTTTCCTATTTATTGAGCCGATGGCGGGATTTGAACCCGCGACCTCTTCCTTACCAAGGAAGTGCTCTA
>ENA-ORSL01000386-ORSL01000386.1-human-gut-metagenome-genome-assembly--contig:-NODE-386-length-49173-cov-6.374242_pt1 | contig 49173 bp, 45 predicted proteins | sample MGYA00242190_ERZ509157 | MGnify/ENA primary metagenome ERZ509157 (study PRJEB26280, sample SAMEA2338664) | human gut metagenome | biome: human gut; feature: human-associated habitat; material: faeces... | reverse complement strand
GCACAAGCCGCAGGCCGGTCCTTTTCGTTTCCCGTTATCCGATGTTGATGTCCGCCACAGAGTAGATAGCGGCCTTGCCGCTCATTTTGATGCGCTCCCCCACCTGGGTGCAGTACAGGGTGCCGCCCCGGGGACTGGCCTGATAGGCCACCAGCGTATCCTTGCCCAGGGTCTTGACCCAATAGGGCACGATGTGGCAGTGGCCGGAGCCGCAGACGGGGTCTTCGTTCACTTTAAGTTTGGGTCCAAACGACCTGGAGCCGCACACGGGATCCTCCGCCACATTGCACTTGGGGGCAAAGCTGCGGGACACGCAGTCGTTCTCGCCGCTGCCGGGCGCGGTGGCGTGCAGCAGCAGGCCGTCCAGCGCCCGCACCTTCTCCTGATCCACCGCCATGCTCCGCACCGTCGCCTCGTTGTCAAATACGCACAGCAGATCGCGGCCCATATAGGCGGCCTTGGGCATGGCGCCGTTCATGGCGTCGGCCATGGCCTGGGTCACTGGCACGCTTTTCAGCTCATAGGCGGGAAAGTCCATCTCATACAGATCCCCCTTCCGCACCACCGTCAGGTCGCCCGACAGGGTGGTAAAGGTGATCTCCGTCAGCTCCGGCGCCACATAGGTCATGATGGCGCAGGCGGTGCCCAGCGTGGCGTGGCCGCACAAGTCGATCTCGCCGCCGGGGGTAAACCACCGCAGGTGGTACTTCTCCCCCTCCTTCACGGCGAAGGCCGTCTCGGACAGGTTGTTCTCGCGGGTGATGGCCATCATGGTGGCCTCGTCCAGCCACTTGTCCATCACGCACACGGCGGCGGGATTGCCCGCGAATACATGGTCGGTAAAGGCGTCCACAACATACTGGCGCATAGGAAGCTCACTCCTTGTTTTTATTTGGATGGCCCCAGTATAGCACACTCCCCCGCCGCCCGCAACCGCATTTTTCATCGTCCTCTGCCCGCAAAAAAGGACTGCAAAACAGCCGTTTTGCAGTCCTTTTCAGGAAAATCATTGTTCCGAATACCGGGCCAGGAAGTGGCGGGTGCGCTCCTGCTGGGGGTTGTCGATGACCTCGCGGGCCGGGCCCTGCTCCACGATGACGCCGCCGTCCATGAAGATCACCTGATCCGCCACATCGCGGGCGAAGGCCATCTCATGGGTCACGATGATCATGGTGGTGTGCTGCTGGGCGAGGCCCCGGATGACCTTCAGCACCTCGCCGGTCAGCTCCGGGTCAAGGGCGGAGGTGGGCTCGTCAAAGCACAGGATGTCCGGCTTCATGGCCAGCGCCCGGGCGATGGCCACCCGCTGCTGCTGTCCGCCGGAGAGCTGGTGGGGATAGTTCTCCATCCGGTCGGCCAGGCCCATCTTCTCCAGCAGCGCCTTGCCCTCGGCCAGAATGGCGGTCTCGCTCTCGCCGGTCTTTTCCGTTTTCGCCATCAGCTTCCGGGCCAGCACCACGTTTTCCAGCGCCGTATACTGGGGGAACAGGTTGAAGCTCTGGAACACCAGACCGAAGTGTAGCCGCTTCTTGCGAATGTCCGCCTCACGGCGGGTGGCGGGGTCGGCGGCGTCAAACAGTATCTTGCCCCGCACGGAGATCACGCCCTGATCCGGCGCCTCCAGGAAGTTCAGGCACCGCAGCAGCGTGGTCTTGCCGCTGCCGGAGGAACCGATGATGCTGAGGGCCTGCCCCTCCTCCAGGGAGAAGCTGATGTCCTTCAGCACGGAGGTATCGCCAAAGTGCTTTTCAATGTGCTGTACGTCTAAGATCGCCATGGTAATCCCTCCTTATCTGAAGTAGCTAAGCTTGCGCTCCACAAAGTTGAACAGAATGGTCAGAACGCCCACAAAGGCCAGATAGAACACTGCCGTATAGAACAGGGGCCAGATGATACCGGCGGACTTCATATAGGACTCACCGGCCTTGATCAGCTCCGTCACGGCGATGATCCGGGCCAGGGACGTGTCCTTCACCAGCGTGATGATCTCGTTGGACATGGGGGGCACGATGCGCTTCACCATCTGCAGCAGCGTCACCCGGAAGAAGATCTGGCTCTTGGTCATACCCAGCACTTGGCCGGCCTCCCGCTGGCCCACCGGCACACCCTCGATGCCGCCCTTGTAGATCACGGCGAAATAGCAGGCGTAGTTGATGACGAAGGCCACCACGCAGGCCGCCATGCGGCCGTCGGAGAAATTGCCCCAGATGTTGTTGTCGAACCACTTGCCGGGGCCGTAGAAGATGATGATCAGCTGCAGCATCAGCGGCGTGCCGCGGATGATCCACACGATCACGTTGAACAGCCAGCTCACCGGCTTGCACCGGCTGCGCAGGGCAAAGGCAATGAGCAATCCCAGCGGAAGGGAAAACAGCAGCGTCAGGAAAAAGATCTTCAAAAGCTCGCCCATACCCTGAAGCAGCGAGAGGGTGACGGTCGCAAACATGGCAAAACTCCTTTTATGTATCAGTGGGGTCTATGGAAAAAGTAACAGAAATACCATCGATTAACAAGGGCAGGCACGGTTTTGGCGGGCAGAAATACGCTCATACTGCGTTAGCCCCTTGACAATACGGCAAGTATTCTCTGCGGGTCTTTTCTTGTCTGGACACATTTCTGCTCCGGCAAAACTGCAAGGCACCTTCCAGCGATGTATTTTCGAGTGATTTTTGGTTTTTGAGACGCAGGTGGGCTGGCGCCCACCAAGGCGAAAAGGGCAAAAAGCGCCGGAAAGACACGCTGGCAGGCGTGTTTGCCCTTGTCAATCGATGGTACTAAGCCGCCCAAAGGCAGAGGACGCGTCACGCCCTCTGCCATGGGAAACTATCATAGCATACTTTTTGCCGTCTGGCAACTCACTTGGTGATGACCACCTGTGCGTTCTCGCAGTAGGCGTTGGTGCACTCCATGGCGGCCTGCACGCCCTCGGTCAGGGTCATGCCGTTCCACACCACGTCGATGTTCTTGCTGTCCAGCTCGTTGACCTTCATGTCCCAGTCGATGACCACGAACTCGATCTCGACGCCCAGCTTCTCGGCCACCAGCTTGGCCATGTCGGCGTCAAAGCCGATCCACTCGTCGTTGGCATCCTTGTAATCCATGGGGGCGAACTCGGTGATACCGACCACCAGCTTGCCCTTTTCCTGGATGTAAGCCACATCGCTGTCGGACTCGGAGGCGACGAACTCAGCAGCAGGCTGCTCAAGCAGCGCCTCCTGCACGCCGTAGGTCTTGGCCAGCTCCAGCATGCTGCCGTCGGCATAGGCGGCGGACATCACGCTGTTGATGTAGGAGGCCAGGTCGCTGCCCTTGCGGCAGCCGGCGCCGTACAGCTCAGAGGTCAACTTCTGATCGGTGACCTTCAGGTCGGGATAGCTGGTGCCCTCGCCCACCATGGCGCCGGCCATCAGCAGGTCGATGATGGCGGCGTCGGAGGTACCGGCGTCCACTTCCATCAGCGCGTCAGCCTGAGAGCCGACGGAGTTGATCTTCCAGCCCTTCTCGTTGGCCACTTCCTCACCGGCGCTGCCGGCTTCCACGGCGTAGGTCACCTCAGCGGGGGTGTCACTGTTGTCGTCAGTGTTTGCATCAGGGGCAGCCTGATTACCGCAGGCCACCAGGCTCAGCGCCATCACCAGCGCCAGCATCATTGCCAAAAACTTTTTCATGTTACTTTTCTCCTTTTCGTTGGCGCCTCATTTCGTGGCGTCTTTCTTTTGTTTTAGTATGGTAATACTCTACCACTTTACCACGCTAATGTAAAGTGTCAATGCTGACAAAACACTACCGAATTTTCCCCCCTGTATTTCACAAATATGACAAAACACCTCCCCTGCGGGAGGTGTTTCATATCCTGCGGCGAACTGCGGGCGTGCCGCCCTGCGGGATCAGCGCGGCCCTCACACCAGCCCGCACAGCAGGAAGCCGACGGCGCTCACCGCCGCCACGCCGATGGCGTAGGGCGTCGTGGCCTTGATGGTGGTGAGGTTGGACACGCCGGAGCCCGCAGTGGTCATCAGCACGGCGTCGGCATAGAAGCACAGGCTGTACCCAAGAGTGATGCCGCTCATAACGGCGGCGATCATCAGCGGTGCGGAGACCCCGGCCGCTGCGCCCATGGGGAGGAACACCGGCACGGCAATGGTCATCACCGCCCAGCAGCCGCCCACGGCGAACACCGTCAGCGCCACCAGGAGAAAGGCCAGCGGCGGGATCAGACAGGCGGGCACCGTGCCGCCGATGCCGTTGATCAGGATGTCAAACAGTCCCAATTCCCGGTTGGCGTCACTGAGCATCAACCCGAAGCCCACCACGATGGCGATGGAGGTCATGCCCTTGGCCCCGGCAAAGAAATGGTCAAAGTACTCGCCCACCGTCATACGCTTGGAGATCACATACAGCAGAAACTGCACGATCAGGGCGATAATGATGCCGTGAAGCAGATCGTTGTCAAAGAGGACGGTACCGCCCACCAGCGCCGCCAGCGGGATGATGGCGTTCCATGCGGAGGACACATTGCTCTCGTCCACATCGGCGATGTCCACCAGCTTCTCGGCGGAGGCGTTCTGCTCGAAGGGTGCGCCGCCGGATTGTACCCGCTGATAGGCCTGCTTCAGGCCGCCCACCTTGGGGAATACGCCCAGCGCCAGCAGCAGGCTCAGCAGCATCATAGCCAGCGGATAGAACATAAAGGGGATGGCCTGCAGATAGTCGTTGAAGCCCAGGTCAAAATCGGAGATCAGTCCCACACTGAAGGCCGTCCAGCTGGTGAAGGGGACGGTGACGCACAGACAGCAGGCCATAATGTTGGCCTGCACCGCCAGATGCTCACGGGGGATGCGGTTCTTGTCGCAGATGCCCCGCATGGAGATGGTGACCGTCAGGGCGTTGAGATATTCGTCCACGAACATGACCACCGACAAAATCCATGCCAGCAGCAGCGTCCGCTGCGGCGTGGAGGCCACCCTTGCCAGCAGGTCGCGGAAGCCCATCAGCGCGCCGGAGGCCTGCAGCAGCGTGATCATGCCGCCGAAGCCGATGATGACGCACAGGGCGAACTGGTAGGAGGCGTTGGCCAGCGTGGCATACATGGCGTCGATGGTGCCGGTGAGAAAATGCTGCCGATGCAGCAGCACCATGGCCAGCAGCGTGGCCAGGATCATGGATTCCGCCATCTTCCGGGTCTTGAGGGCGTAGACGATCAGAAACACAAGGGGCGTAAAGGCCATAATCATTTCCGCCATAGTAGTTTCTCCTTACCTGGGAAGCTATCCGTAGTATAACAGAGCCGTTAAAAAATCGCAAGAAAAAGTACACATTCTCCGGCAGGGAGGTTCCTGCCGGAAAATGTGTACCGATAACGGCCGTTTATGTACCGAAAAAGGCGGTTAATGTGCCGATAAAGCCTGCATTATTTGCTTTTGCATCCGTGGGCTGCGGGCATCTGCTGGTGCATCTCGTGCTCCTTGCCGGTGATGGCCTCCGGTACGATCCTGATGACCTTGGCGGGACAGTGGGCCATGGCCTGCTCGAACCGGCCCATAGCCTTGGGATCAAAGGCGGTGCACAACAGCAGCATAGCCTTCATCTTCTCGCCGTCATCGGTCACCACTTCGGCGCGGCCCTGGAACATGGCGCTGCGGTAGGCGGTGGTGAAGCCGTTGGGGATCAGCGTGGCGGTGGACACCGCCGTGACGCACACCGGCGCGCCGTCCTTCAGGAGCTCCCAGCGCTCACCGGCGCCGGCACAGTGGAAGTACAGGGTCTTGTACACCTCGTCGCCCACGATGTTCAGCGGCGTGGCATAGGGCGTGCCGTCCGGGCGCACCATGGATAGGGTGGAGTAGACGGAGTTTTTCAGCACCTCCCAGGCGAAGGCTTCGTCCCGTTCACATTCTTTTCTGCGCATGGCAAGTTCCTCCTGTGTGATATTGGTGCTTCTATTGTGGCGGAACTGCCGCGATTTGTCAAGAAAAAGAGCCGCCAACCTGGCGGCTCTTTTTGATATGTTTTACTTACTTCTTGCAGTCGGCCTTGACCTTGTCGAAGGTGGCCACGGTGTCGGCGTCGGGCGCCTTAGTCAGCAGGGAGACCACCACGATGAACACCAGCGCCACGATGAAGGCGGGCAGCAGCTCGTAGATGCCCCACGCGCCGCCCATGGGCTTTACCAGATACTTCCAGATAAACACCATGGCGCCGCCGGAGATCATACCGGCCAGGACGCCCCACTTGGTGGTGCGCTTCCAGAACAGCGCCGTCAGCATGGCAGGCGCGAAGGTGGCGCCGAAGCCGGCCCAGGCGAAGGACACGATGGTGAACACGGAGCTGTTGGGGTCGCGGGCCAAGAACACGGCGATGACGGAGATGACGATGACAGTGATGCGGGCCACCCACATGGTGGTCTTGGCGGACATCTTCACGCCCAGCACCCGCTTCAACAGATCCTCGGACACGCTGGAGGACGCGGCCAGCAGCTGGCTGTCCGCCGTGGACATGGTGGAGGCCAGGATACCGGCGATGATGAGACCGGCGGCCAGCGCGGCCAGCACGCCGTGGGTGCTCAGCAGATCGGCGATCTTGACGATGACGGCCTCGGCGGCGCTGGAGGAGCCGAAGGTCTCGATCTCGCCCACCCGGGACATGGCCAGACCCACGATGCCGATGGTAACGGCCACGGTCATGGAGATGACCACCCAGATGCTGCCGATGCGGCGGGAGATCTTCAGCTTATTGGCGTCGCTGATGCCCATGAAGCGCAGCAGGATGTGGGGCATGCCGAAGTAGCCCAGACCCCAGGCCAGCATGGACAGGGACTTGATGAAGCCGTAATCCTGCACCTCACCGGTGGAGATATCGGTCATCTGCACCAGGCTCAGGTAGCCGGGGATAGAGCGGGCGTTGTCAGTAACGGCAGTCCAGCCGCCTGCCACCTCGATGCCGAAGCCCAGCACCACCACCAGCGCGATGGTCATGACAATGCTCTGGATCAGGTCAGTGGTGGACACGGCAAGGAAGCCGCCCATGATGGTGTAGAGGATGACCACCGCCGCGCCGATCAGCATGGAGACCATGTAGTCGAAGCCGAACAGGCTGTTGAACAGCTTGCCGATGGCGGCAAAGCCGGAGGCGGTATAGGGGATGAAGAAGATCAGGATGATCAGGGCGGAGATGCCCAGCAGCACCTTCTTGTCATCCTTGAAGCGCTTGGAGAAAAACTCCGGCACGGTGATGGCGTTGATCTCGGCGGAGTAGATGCGCAGGCGCTTGGCCACCAGCAGGAAGTTCAGGTAAGTACCCAGGGCCAGGCCGATGGCCGTCCAGGCCGCGTCGGCGATGCCGGTGAAGTAGGCCACGCCGGGCAGACCCATCAGCAGCCAGGAGCTCATGTCGCTGGCCTCGGCGCTCATGGCCGTGACCACGGGGCCCAGCTGGCGGCCGCCCAGATAGAAGTTGTCCGCGCCGCCCTTGCTGGCACGGGAGTAGGCCACGCCTACGAACACCATGGCGATGAGGTACACCGCGATGGCGATGATGATACAGATTTGCGCAGTTGTCATACTAAGGAACCTCTCTTTCGTCTAACGCAGGCTACTATACCATACTCTTTACTAGACGTAAATACAGAACCAGTTATAGAACGAGTTCTATAACTGGTTCTGCTAAAAAAGCGTTAATATATTGAAAATACTGGGTTTTCCATATAGACGATTTATGAATCTGCGCAGAGACGAAAAATAAATTTTTTATTTTTCGCCCCGGTAGTTGGCCAGAAACATGGGCATCAGCCGGTCGGCGTTGCGGGCCAGGGCGTAGCCGCCGTCGGCCAGGCACCAGTCGTACATCAGCGCCCGCTCGAACATGGCGTAGTCGTTGATGATCTCGTTGGCGGTCATGTCCGTCCGCAGCTCACGGCGCTCCATCCCCTGGCGCACCACCTGGTGCAGCAGCTTGAAGTACATGCGGTCGCGGTTCAGCAGGTGCTTCTCGCCCTTGGTGGTGAGCTGGGTGGAGAACAGGCGGGCCAGCAGCTCCACCGACACGGTGTTGTCGATCATGGTGAACAGCTCGTGATTCATATACAGCAGCTTCTCCACGGCGTGCATGTCGGGAGCCATCTCCTGCCGCAGCTCCTCGTACTTCTCGTCGAAGATCATGGACAGGGAGCCCAGCAGGGCGTCCTTCCCCTCGAAATAGTGGTAGAAGCTGCCCTTTGAGGTCTCGGACTCGAAGATGATGTCCTCCACGGTGGTGTTGTCGTAGCCCTGCTCATAGAAGAGCTTCCAGGCCGCGGAGACGATGCGGCCCTTGGTATTGCGTCCCGATTTACGCGGCATGGCGTCCGCCTCCTCTCTTGCGTCGTGTCAGCTTCCGCAGGGGGCCGGTGACCAGGCTCCGCTCGTAGCGGTTCAGGCCGAACAGCCACACCGACAGGGCGTATACCGCCACGAAGGCGCAGCCCGGCGGGATCAGGCCCCAGTAGCTGGTGGGGTGGATGAAGATGGCCAGCAGCACCGCCGCCGCGGCGGGCAGCAGCATGGAGGGCATCAGGTGGAAGATGTGCCGCCAGAAGGCGGGGATATTCAGGCCGATGCGGCGGTAGTAGTACCAGTTCATCAGGATCACGTTGCCGATCAGCGTGGCGATGGCGGTACCGATGGCGGCGCCCAGTCCCTCCCACTTCATGCTGAGGGGGATGGAGATCAGGGTATTGCCCAGGGCCACCCCCAGATAGGTCAGGGAGCGGAACTTGTGCATGTTCTTGGCCCGCTGGATCTCAATGCCCACCGTCTGGATATTGGTCCACAGGCAGGAGAAGAACAGCAGCAGCGTGGTCCAGTAGTCGATGCGGAACATCTCGCCGCCGCCCCACAGCACCACGAAGGACTGGCCCACCGCCACGAAACCCAGGAAGATGCCCGCCAGCAGGATGAACTGCAGGCGGCCCACCTTGGTGAACAGGGCGTCCAGACGGCGCATGGGGGCGTTTTCCGCCACCAGACGGTGGACGCGGGGCGTCATCACGTTGGAGATGGCGTTGCCGAAGGCCAGATAGAAGGTGTTGAGCTGGGCGGCGATGACGTACACCGTCACAGCGGTGGTACCGTGGAGCCACGTCAGCAGCATGCGGTCGATGGACCAGTTGAAGTTGTCCACCACGATGCCCAGGAATACATATAGGGTAAAGCCAAACATCTCCCGCAGCAGGCGGAAATCGTAGCCGCGGAAGGCGAAGGGCATCCGCAGCTTCCGCAGGCAGTAGCTGATGTTGAGGATACCGCTGAGGATGGTGAAGATCAGGGAGACGACGGTCAGCGTCACGCTGCGGTAGCCGATGATCAGCAGGGGGATCATGATCAGGGGGTTCAGCACCTGCTTGCCCATGGTGACCACCTTCTGGAAGAGGTAGCGCTCGTTGATGGTCACATGGGATTCAAACACGCTGATGGGGAAGGTCAGCGCGGCATTGACGGTCATGATCCGCAGCAGCTTCTCCGCCAGGGCGATCTCGTCGGGGGTCAGCTTTTTGCCGAAGATCACGTCGCAGTAGGACAGGCCGAAGCCGATGACCAGCACCAGCGCGCCCAGGAAAAGATAGGTGGTCAGGAACATGCCGTTGAGCTTGGCGCAGCCCTTCTTGTCCCCGGCAGCCCGGAAGCGGGAGTAGTACCGCACATAGGCGCTGCCCAGGCCGAAGCTGAGAAGATTCAGATAGGAGATGATAGGCAGCACCGCCTGATAGACGCCGAATTCACTTTCGCCCAGCCGCTGCAGCATAATGGGCGTATAGACAAGCGAGATGATGGTGCTCAGTCCCATGGAGACATAGGACAGCAGCGCGCCCGCTTTGATCTGATTGACCTTCATGTACCTGCTCCTTTTGCACAATTCAACATATTATTATACCCGGATTTTTCCGGGGTGTAAAGGTCAAAGTTGTGAACAGGCGGGTAAAGTGGGGATTTTTCGTTGACTTTTGCCGCAAGGTTGGGTAAAATGAGAGTTACGAGTGGATCAGACAGTCGCGGCGGCAAGGCGAAAGCCTGCCGATGAGGAAAGTCCGGGCTCCACAGGGCAAGGATAACGGGTAACGCCCGCCGAAGGCGACTTCAGGAAAAGTGCAACAGAGATATACCGCCTTGTAGCTCCTTAAAATGGGGCCCCCGCAAAAACGTAGTTTTTGTGGGGAGAGGAGATGCAGCGAAATGAGTTTCTTCTGCCGCTTGCGGCGGAAGAAAGGATATGGAGCTTGCATCGACGAGGTAAGGGTGGAAAGGTGAAGGTAAGAGCTCACCCGACGGCGTGGAAGCGTCCGTCGCTGTAAACTCTATCCGGAGCAACACCGGTATGGGGACATTCGGCTGGCCCGGCCGTCCCCGGGGTGGCTTGAGCGTACCGGCAACGGTGCGCCTAGATAGATGACTGTCAAGACAGAACCCGGCTTACAGATCGGCTCGTATCATATGAAAAAGGCGGCGTGATACGCCGCCTTTTTCGTTTGCGCAAGGGCTTCGCGGGGCGGCCCGGCAAGCGGCACATCCCGCCGGCGGCAAAGGGTGGGCAGCATTTCCCGTCCCCGCCGGGCGATCACCGGCGCCTCTCCCCCGCTCTCCGCCAAAAATCGAATTCCGGGTGACAAACGGTTGCGAAATGTAAAATTTGTGTTATAATAATAAAATGATCACTCTGCGCCCCGTGACCGGGGTATTATTGAGAATTTGAGGTTTTACTGGAAATGAATACTGCCGAAAAGCTGAACATGACCATGCTGTGCGACTTTTACGAGCTGACCATGGGCAACGGATACTTCCGCAACGGATACAAGGACCGCATCACCTATTTCGATGTGTTCTTCCGCAAGGTGCCCGATCAGGGCGGCTTCGCCATCGCCGCCGGTTTGGAGCAGTTGATCGACTACATCGAAAACCTGCATTTCAGCGAAGAGGACATCGCCTATCTCCGCAGCCGCAATCTGTTCTGCGAGGAGTTTCTGGACTATCTGCGGGACTTCCGCTTCACCGGCGATATCTACGCCATTCCCGAGGGTACCCCCGTGTTTCCCCGTGAGCCGCTGGTGGTGGTGCGCGCCCCGTCCATCGAGGCCCAGCTCATCGAGACCTTCACGCTGCTGACCATCAACCACCAGAGCCTGATCGCCACCAAGGCCAACCGCATCTGCCGCGCCGCCAACGGCCGCACGGTGCTGGAGTTCGGCTCCCGCCGGGCCCAGGGCGCGGACGCCGCCATCATCGGCGCCCGTGCGGCGTACATCGGCGGCTGCGCCGGTACCGCCTGCACCATCTCCGACCAGCTCTACGGCGTGCCCGCCGGCGGCACCATGGCCCACGCCTGGGTGCAGATGTTCGACACCGAGTACGAGGCCTTCAAGACCTACTGCGAGACGTATCCCACCAACGCCACGCTGCTGGTGGACACCTACAACACGCTGAAATCCGGCGTGCCCAACGCCATCCGCGCCTTCAACGAGGTGCTGCGCCCCATGGGCATCAGCAAGTGCGGCATCCGCCTGGACAGCGGTGACATGGCCTATCTCAGTCAGAAGGCCCGCAAGATGCTGGACGAGGCCGGCTGGCCCGAGTGCCAGATCAGCGTGTCCAACTCCCTGGACGAGCGGCTGATCCAGAACCTGTTCCTGCAGGGCGCCCAGATCGACATGTTCGGCGTGGGTGAGCGGATGATCACCGCCAAGAGTGAGCCGGTGTTCGGCGGCGTGTACAAGCTGACCGCCGTAGAGAACGAGCAGGGCGAGATCATCCCCAAGATCAAGTGCAGCGAGAATGTGGAGAAGATCACCATCCCCCACTTCAAGAAGGTGTACCGCCTGTACAACAAGGACAACGGCAAGGCCATCGCCGACTACATGACCGTCTATGACGAGGTGGTGGACGAGAACGAGCCCATGATGCTCTTCGACCCCTACGCCACCTGGAAAACCAAGAACGTCTGCAATTACCAGGCCCGTGAGCTGCTGGTGCCCGTGTTCCTGAAGGGCAAAAAGGTGTACGAATCCCCCGCCCTGAAGGACATCCAGACCTACTGCAAGCAGCAGGTGGACACCCTGTGGGACGAGATCAAGCGCTTCGATAATCCCCAGACCTATTATGTGGATCTCAGCCAGAAGCTGTGGGACATCCAGCAGGAGCTCCTGCGCAAGAACCGGAATTGAGGCGGAAGGGCAAGACCCGCTGCATGATACGCGGCGGCATGTGGTCATGCCGCCCTACGGAATTCTATCGTTGACCGGTTCGTAGGGCGGGGTGATCCTGTTGCGGTGCCCAAAATTTCTGCGCTGCCTTACGGCGGGCGCTTGAAATTTTGACCGCTGCCACTCGTTCACCTCGCTGTATCTGCCGCAGGCAGCGCTCGGATTGCTCCCCTCCCCCCGCCGCCCCCCAACGCAATCCCCCGTTATTCCCCCCACCTTATACCGAAAGGAGCCGTATGAAGAAGCACCAGGTACAACAGAAGACAGAACGCCGGATCGGCGCGGGACTGCGCCTGGCGCTGGTGGCGATCCTGCTGCTGGCCCAAATCGCCCTGGTCATCGGCCTTTCCAAGCTCCTGCAGCAGCGGATGGCCGTGGCCTATACCCTGCTGGAGATCCTGGCACTGTTCAGCGCCGTGCGGGTCTATACCCGTCCCGGCAGCAGCAGCTATAAGATTGGCTGGATATTGCTGATCCTGGCGGTGCCGGTGGCAGGCCTGATCCTCTACTGGCTGTGGAACGGCGAGAGCAGCGCCAAGCGCCTGACGCTGAAAAAGCTGCCCCTTCCCGCCGAGAGCGCCGCCCAGACGGCCCAGAGCTGTGCCGCCATGGCGGCCCTGCGGCAGCGTGAGCCGGAGTGGAGCCGCCTGGCCTGCTATATGGAGCGCCACGGCTTCCCCCTGTACGACGGCACGGAGGCGGTGTATCTGGACACCGGCGAGGCGTATCTCAACGACCTGCTGGCCCATCTGGAGCAGGCGGAGCGGTTCATCTTCCTGGAGTACTATATCGTGGCCCGGGGCGACCTCTTCGACCGGGTGCTGACCATCTTCCGCCGCAAGCGGGCGGAGGGCGTGGAGATCAAGTTCCTCTTTGACGATTTCGGCAGCATGATGCGCTTCGGCAGCGAGGAGACCGACGCCCTGAAGGCCATCGGCGTGGAGGTCATGGTGTTCAACCCGGTGCACCAGTATGTGAACCGGCTGTACTTCAACTACCGCGACCACCGGAAGATCGCCTGCATCGACGGCGAGGTGGCCTATACCGGCGGCGCCAACCTGGCGGACGAGTACGCCAACCTGATGGAGCGCTTCGGCTACTGGAAGGACTGCGGCGTGCGCCTGACGGGCCGGGGCGCCTGGGGCCTGACCCGTGAGTTCATCCACCTGTGGGAGCGGATGGGCGGCACCCTGGACAACGATTACGACTTCTACCGTCCCCGCTTCGCCGGGGAGGGTAAGGGCTTCGTCCAGCCCTTTGTGGACGGCCCGGACAACAACCCCATCAACACCGCCGAGGACGCGTTTCTCCAACTGATCTGCGGCGCACGGGAGACGCTGACCGTCACCACGCCGTATCTGGCCATCGACGAGCCCATGATGCGCTCCCTGTGCCTGTCGGCGGACAGCGGCGTACAGACCCGGCTGCTGATGCCCGGCGTCCCCGACCACAAGTTCGCCTATCTGGTGGCCCAGAGCTACTGGGGTGAGCTGATGCGCCACGGAGTGGAGATCTACACCTTTACCCCCGGCCTGCTCCACGGCAAAACGGTGCTGGCCGACGGCGAGATGGCCTTCGTGGGCTCGGTGAACATGGACTACCGCAGCTTCCAGCTCCATTTCGAGTGCGGCACGCTGCTGTACGGCACCGAGGCGTCCCAGCCTCTGGCGGAGGACATGGCCCGCATCATGGCCCAGGGCCAGCGGGTGACCATGGCCCGTTGGAAGGGCCGCCCCTGGTATCAGAAGGCGCTGGGCACACTGCTGCGGCTGTTCGCCATGTGGATGTAAGCATGTGGATATAAGAATGAGGTCAGACCTATGAAATTACTGGAACCGAAATACCGTAAGCTGATGCGGGCGCTGGCCATCCCCGCGGCGCTGATCTTCGTGGCCGCCATCATCGCCATGGCCACCGGCGCTATGTCCCTGTCCTACAGCGGCGTGGCCGCCGATGACGCGGGACGGCTGTATCTGGGCCGCGGCGGCAGGATCGAGGTGTACGAATCGGGCGAGAAGGCGGACACCCTCAAGCCCGACGTGGACAAGAGCTATGTGTTCACCGTCCGGGACGGGCAGCTGGTGCTGTCCACCGGCAAGGTGGCCGTCACCATGGACTTGCAAGGGAACGTCATCGAAAGCAAGACCGACGAGGGCGGCGCGCTGTACAAGGAGCTGAAGCCCCTGCGCCGCAGCTTCACCGCCGCCGACGGCACGGTGTACACCCTGCGCCATGAGATGCTGGCCGCCCAGGTAGTCACCGATGACGGCACGGTGCTGTACTGTGAGCCGGGCTGGGCCAATGTGCTCAAGCCGTTGCTGGCCCTGGCGGGCCTGTATGTGATCTTCGCCGCCGGGTACATCGCCCTGGACCGCTTCGCCACACTGGAGGCCACCGGCCATCTGGATCAGGTGTAAAAAAGTGGTAAATTTTCCTGTCGCCATATCTTGACAAATACCTACCTGTGTGCTATGATAACTGTACAATACAAGGGGTGCTGGTGCAAACTGGCTGAGATACAGCGTATCGCCGCTGTGATCCCTCGAACCTGATCCGGATAATGCCGGCGTAGGAATGTGGTCATAGTGAATGGTTACTTTTCACCGCATTGCATCGCCCGCAATGCGGTGTTTCCGTAAGGAGCCCCTCCCGAAGAAAACCGCCCGGACAGAGCATGTTTTCTTAGGAGGTTACATCAAATGAATCACATGAAGCTTCGCGCTCTGTGCGAGGGCGCTGTTCTGGTGGCTGTGGCCGAGATCCTCAGCTTTATCAAGCTGTGGGAGATGCCCTGGGGCGGCAGCGTTGTGCTGTCCATGGTGCCCCTGGTGCTGTACGCCGTGCGCTGGGGCCTTGGGCCCGGCCTGCTGAGCGGCTTTGTTTTCGGCGTGCTGCAGTTCGTGTTTGACGGCGGCTTCGCCATCGGCTGGCAGTCCATCATCGGCGACTATCTGCTGGCCTTCACCGTGCTGGGCTTTGCCGGTCTGGTGGCCCGCAGGAAGAGCGGCGTGTTCACCGGTACGCTGATCGCCGGCTTCGCCCGCTTCCTGGTACACTATGTGGTGGGCGCCACCATTTGGGCCGCCTATATGCCCGACGTGTTCTTCGGCATGACCATGAAGTCCCCCTGGTTCTACTCTCTGCTGTACAACCTGGCCTACATGCTGCCCAACATCGCCATCACCCTGGTGGTGTTCGCCGTGGCCTACAAGCCCCTGAAGAAGTATCTGACGGGCGAGGATCTGCAGGCCGCCAAATAAGCTTACAATCGATCTGCTATCGATTCTTCTCTCTCCCCTGTCGTTTTTGCATGGCGCTGCGTCTAGTCCGCGCATCGCCGCAGAAAACCCCGCCCTTGTGGGCGGGGTTTTCTGTTTTATCGGATCCATGCTATTTTAGCCCGGAGGCCAGGTCATGTCGCGGCCGCTGAGCACATGGAAGTGCAGGTGCTTCACGGTCTGGCCAGCCTGATCGCCGCAGTTGTTGACGATGCGGTAGCTGTCGCAGCCCAGCTTCTTGCAGAGCCTGGCGATGACGGTGAAGCAGTGGGCCACCACGGCCTCGTTGCTCTCGTCGATGTCGTTGGCGCAGCAGATGTGGGCCTTGGGCACCACCAGGAAGTGGGTGGGGGCCTGGGGCTCGATGTCGTAGAAGGCGTAGCACAGCTCGTCCTCATAGAGCTTGTTGCTGGGGATCTCGCCGTCGATGATGGCGCAGAACAGGCAGTCGTTCTTCATGGGTTCGTCTCCTTTCGTTGTATGGTGTATTCTGTGTGCCCGCCCCAGTGGGGCGGGCACTGTTTTTGCTTTTCAGCCCAGCTTGGCGGCCACGAAGTCGTCCACGGTGGCCAGCGCGTCATCCACCTTCAGCAGGTCGGTGCCGCCGCCCATGGCGCTGTCGGGCTTGCCGCCGCCCTTGCCGCCGCACACGGCAGACACGGACTTCACCAGATCACCGGCCTTGATGCCCTTGGCCACGGCCTCCTTGCCGCAGACGGCCAGGAAGCTGACCTTCTCACCGTTGATGCTGGCCAGCACGGCCACCACGCTGGGATCCTTATCCCGCATGAAGTCGCCCATGGCCCGCAGGGCGTTGGCGTCCATGTTCTGGCGGGTGCCGGTGATAATGTGCAGGCCGCCCACAGTCTTGGCGGAGGCCATCACCTGACGGGCCTCACCCAGGGATGCCTCGGTCTTGAACTTCTCCAGGGTCTGGCGCAGTTCCTTCATCTCGTTGGCCTGCTGCTCCATGCGCTCCAGGATGCTGCCAGGGGCGGTCTTGAAGAACTGGGCCGCCTTCAGCAGGGTGTTGCGGCCGTGGCGGGTCTCGTCAATGGACACGCGGCCGGTGGTGGCTTCGATACGGCGGACGCCGGAGGCCACGCTGCTCTCGCTCTTGATGCGGAACATGCCCACCTTGGCGGTGTTGTCCAGATGGGTGCCGCCGCACAGCTCCATGGAGAAGTCGCCCATGGTGACCACGCGGACCGTCTGGCCGTACTTCTCGCCGAAGGTGGCCACGGCGCCCCGGGCCTTGGCCTCGTCCAGCGGCAGCTCCTCGGTGGTGATGGTCAGGCCGTCCAGAATGGCGTCGTTCACCAGATCCTCCACCTCGTTGAGCTGCTGGGGGGTGATGCCCTCGAAGTGGGTGAAGTCGAAGCGCAGGCGATCGGGCTCCACCAGAGAACCGGCCTGATGGACGTGGTCGCCCAGCACCTTCACCAGCGCGGCATCCAGCAGGTGGGTGGCGCTGTGGGCGCGGCGGATGGCGGCGCGGCGGACGGTGTCGATGGAGGCGGCCACGGTGTCGCCCACCTTCAGAGAGCCCTTCAGCAGCTTACCGTAGTGCATGAACTTGCCGCCCTTGTTCTTCTGGACGTTGTTGACGTGGAAGAGGAGGGCGCAGTTCTCGTCGGGATTCTCGATGCTGTCGCTGTCGGTGATGCGGCCGTGGTCGGCGATCTGGCCGCCCATCTCAGCGTAGAAGGGGGTCTGATCCAGCACCACGATGGCCTCCATGCCGGAGACGATCTCGTCCACCAGCTCGCCCTCGGCCACGATGGCCAGCACATGGGCGTCGTCGATGGCGTCGTAGTCATAGCCCACGAACTCGGTGGCGGGCATGTCCTTGCCGAACTCCACACCGGCCCAGCCCAGGTCGCCCAGGGCCTTGCGGGCCTCGCGGGCGCGCTCCTTCTGCTCGGTCATCAGGGCCTTGAAGGCCTCCTCGTCGATGGTCATGCCCTCCTCGGCGGCCATTTCGGCGGTCAGGTCGATGGGGAAGCCGAAGGTGTCGTACAGCTTGAAGGCATCCTCGCCGGAGAACACGGTCTCGCCCTTGGCCTTGTGGGCGGACAGCATGTCGCCGTAGATCTTCATGCCGCCGTCGATGGTGCGGGCGAAGTTCTCCTCCTCGGTGCGGATGACCTTGGTGATATAGGTCTGCTTCTCCCGCAGGTCGGGATACTGGCACTCGTTCTCGTGAATAACGGTGTCCACCACCTGATACAGGAACGGCTCGTTGACGCCCAGCAGCTTACCGTGGCGTGCGGCGCGGCGCAGCAGGCGGCGCAGCACATAGCCGCGGCCCTCGTTGCTGGGCAGGATGCCGTCGCAGATCATGAAGGTGGCGCTGCGGATGTGGTCGGTGATGACGCGCAGGGAGACATCCCGCTTGTGGCTCTCGCCATAGTGGGCGCCGGTCAGCTCGCTGACCTTGTTGGTGATGTTCATGACGGTGTCCACGTCGAACAGGCTGTCCACGTTCTGGCATACGCAGGCCAGACGCTCCAGACCCATACCGGTGTCGATATTCTTCTGCTTCAGCTCGGTATAGTTGTTGTGGCCGTCGTTGTCGAACTGGCTGAACACGTTGTTCCAGACCTCGATATAGCGGTCGCAGTCGCAGCCCACGGTGCAGCCGGGCTTGCCGCAGCCGTACTCAGGGCCGCGGTCATAGTAGATCTCGGAGCAGGGGCCGCAGGGGCCGGAGCCGTGCTCCCAGAAGTTGTCCTCCTTGCCGAAGCGGAAGATCTTCTCGGCGGGGATGCCGATCTCGTCGTGCCAGATGTTCCACGCCTCGTCATCGTCCAGATAGACGGAGGGGTACAGGCGGTCAGGCTCCAGGCCCACCCACTCGGGGCTGGTCAGGAACTCCCAGGACCAGGCGATGGCCTCATGCTTGAAGTAATCGCCGAAGGAGAAGTTGCCCAGCATCTCGAAATAGGTGCCGTGGCGGGCGGTGTGGCCCACGTTGTCGATATCGCCGGTGCGGATGCACTTCTGACAGGTGCAGACACGATGGCAGGGGGGCTCCTCCTCGCCCTTGAACCAGGGCTTCATGGGGGTCATACCGGCGTTGATCAGCAGGATGGATTTGTCGTTCTGGGGTACCAGCGAGAAGCTGGGCAGGCGCAGATGGCCTTTCGTCTCGAAGAACTTCAGGAACATCTCCCGCAGCTCATTCAGACCGTGATAGGGATGGCTCATAGTGTTTCGCTCCTTTTATGATAAATTTTTGTGTTATTTGCTCCATTGGATGGCTAGCGCAGCCAATTCCGCTTCAAGGTTTCGGAAAAAACGGGAGATATGCAGGCCGTCGGCCAATGCGTGGTTGACGAACAGCGACACCGGAAGGGTGGTGCGGCCGTTTACCGTGATGTATTTGCCCCAGCTGATGCGGGGATTGCTGTCGTCGGGGTTTACCGCCGGATGCTGCAGCTGGGAGTAGTGCAGCCACGGCAGGCTGGATACGAAGAAGAAGGCCCGCGCGTCGCCGTCCTCGGTGAGAGTGCCCCGCTCCAGTACCTCCCGCTGCCGCCGCTGGCCCAGGGCGATGAAATCGTCGTAGGGCAGGTCGCCCTCCACCGTGCAGTAGACGTACACGCCGTCGGGCTTCATGGCGGTGTAGGAGGGCGGGCACCAGTCGAACTCTACCACCGTGCCGCCCTCAAAGATGCGGCGGCGGAGCTGGGGAACGGCGTTGGCGGCTCGGGTCACCGCGTAGAGAAAGCTGAGGAAGAAGGGCCGATGTCCCTTGCGGGCCATAAAGTCCGTAATGTCGATCTCCGCCGTGATCCCGGCGAAGGGGAAGTCCATCTGCCGGAAATAGGCGAACTGCCCGCACCGGGGATCGGACGCCATGTCGATGATGTGATAACCCATCTCTCACCTCCTGAAAAACAAAAACGCCCCGCCCCACATAGGGGCGAAGCGACGCTTCACGGTACCACCCTAATTTGACGGCCATACCGTCATCTCAGTCGTCCGGTAACGGGGACGGAACGTGCGGCTCGTCGCCGCAGGCTCGGAAGTGGCTGTCCTGCCTGCCGTTCCCGAAGGGCTTGCACCTGACCCCTTCTCGCTCTGGGCGGCTGCGGCGGACTCGTTTCCTCATAGCCGTATCGCAATGTTGCCCTTATTTTACCACATCTTTCGTCGTTGTCAACGGTATATTTTGCGTTTTTTCGTCGTTTTCACCATTGCCCCAAGGAGAAAGTATGTTATACTGTTGAAGAGATTTGCGCGGGAGGAAACTGTATGCCTCTTTACAAAAGAAAAAATATCGACTGGTACCGCCATCTGGCCTTTGCCTGCGTGGGCGGTTTTTTCGGGGCTTATGCCATCATGTGCCGCGGTGGTGTCATGGGCAGCGCCCAGACCATGAACCTGCTGGAGCTGGTGATCGACGCCCTGTATGGCCGTGGCTTCAACGTGCTGGAGCACTTCGGGGCCTTTCTGGTCTATGTGATCGGCACCATGCTGACGGTGCTGCTGCCCTTCAAGTGGGGCGTGGACATGCGGCGGCTGTCGCCCATCATCACGGCGGCCGCGGCGATAGGAGAGTGCTTCATCCCGGCGGAGACGGAGGTGGTGATCGCGCTGTACCCCATCTTCTTCGCCATGAGCGTCCAGTGGAGCAGCTTCCGGGGCGCCCAGAATTTTTACAGCTCCACCATTTTCTCCACCAACAACACCAAGCAGGCGTCGCTGGCGCTGGCGGAGTACCTGTGCAACAAGAGCCATGAGCAACTCAAGCGGATGGGCTTCTTCCTGTCCACGCTGCTGTGCTTCCACATCGGCGCGGCCATCGGCGTGGGCGCGTCCCACTTCTGGAGCATCCGGGGCGCGCTGTGGTCGCTGCCGCTGCTGGTGTGGGGCTTCATTCTGGTGGTGCAGGAGGAGAAGGCCGAGGCCATGGAGGCCATCAAGACGGAGTAAGTTTAAGTTTATGATAATATAAAGGGAGGATATCACCATGAATCAGGCGCTGTTTTCCTATATTGCCGCCAGTCTCACGGCCTTTCAGGCGGTGGATCATACGGCGAAGCTGCTGGAGCTGGAGGGCTATCGCCCTCTGCGGGAGACGGAGGAGTGGACGCTGGAGCCCGGCGGACGGTACTATGTGACGCGCAACGGCTCGTCGCTGATCGCGTTCCGGCTGCCCCACGGACGGCCCGGCGGCTTCATGATGACCGCCGCCCACAGCGACAGCCCCACCTTCAAGATCAAGGAGAATGCCGAGCTGGCGGGAGAGAGCGACACCCGTCTCAGCGTGGAGGGCTACGGCGGTATGCTGTGCGCCAGTTGGATGGACCGGCCCCTCAGCATCGCGGGCCGCGCCATGGTGCGGACAGAGAATGGTATTGCCATGCGTCTGGTGGATCTGAAGGACATCGCGGCGCTGATCCCCAATGTGGCCATCCACATGAACCGTGAGGCCAACAGCAACATGAAGTACAATTTCGCTGTGGACATGCAGCCCCTGTACGGCGAGAAGGGCGGCTTCCGCGGCCGTGTGGCCAGGGCCGCCGGTGCGGCGGAGGAGGATCTGCTGACCTACGATCTGTTTCTCTATAACCCCCAGTCCGGCGTGGAATGGGGTAATTACATCTCTGCGCCCCGGCTGGACGATCTGCAATGCGCCTTCGCCTCCCTGCAGGGCTTCCTGACGGCGGAGGAGAGCCGGAACGCCTGCGTTTACTGCCTGTTTGACAACGAGGAGGTAGGCAGCGAGACGAAGCAGGGCGCGGCCTCCACCTTCCTTCTGGAGACGCTGGAGCGCATCTGCGATGCGCTGGGCCTGACGCTGCGCACCATGGCGGCGGGAAGCTTCCTGCTGTCCTGTGACAATGCCCATGCGGTGCATCCCAATCACCCGGAGTACGCCGACAAGAACCACACGGTGCGGATGAACGGCGGCGTGGTGCTGAAGTACAACGCCAGCCAGAAATACACCACCGATGCGGTGTCGGCGGCGCTGTTCCAGACGGTGTGCGAACGGGCGGAGGTACCCTTCCAGCGGTACGCCAACCGGCCGGATATGGCGGGCGGTTCCACCCTGGGCAGCATCGCCAATACCCAGGTATCGCTGAACATGGCGGACATCGGTTTGGCCCAGCTGGCCATGCACTCCGCCTTTGAGACGGCGGGCGCTCAGGACACGGCCTACATGGTGCGAGCCCTGCGGACATTCTTCGGCCTGACGCTGAAGGTGGACGGCGACGGAACGTACCGGCTGTAAATCGGATAGAAAAGCCCCTATGGTACTGTGTACCGTAGGGGCTTTTATCACAGATCCACGATCGTCGGCACATGCCCGGTAAAGGGCAAGTACTTCTCCAGCACGTCGCTGGTTTTCAGCCGCAGGGACGAGGTATTCTTGCAGGGGTGGCAGCCGAACCACTCATCCTGGGCCACCGTGCGGTCAATGGCCAGGGTGACCCGGTGCTCCGTGTCGTTCATCAGACCCAGCACAGACGCGGAACCGGCGCGGCAGCCCAGCAGCGCCACCAGATCCTCCTCCGTGGCGAAGCTCAGGCGGGAGGAGCCGATCAGCTTGGAAAAATCCTTTGTGGAAAAGGAGTTCTCCGCCGGAAGGCACAGCAGATAGAAGGCGCTGCGGTTCCGGGGCGTCAGCAGCAGGTTCTTGCAGATGTGGACGTCCAGCGCCTCGCTGATGGCGGCGCAGTCCTCCATGGTGAAGGCCGGTTCGTGATCCACGCGGGTAAAGGGGATCTCCAGTTGGGCAAGCGCCGCGTACACCCGGTTTTCCACATCGCTGCGGCTTTCCGCCGGAGCGCCGTTATAGACTTCCATGGCTTACTCCTTCCCTACCAGCATGTCGCCCACGCGGTAGATATCGCCCGCGCCTACGGTCAGGATCATGTCGCCGGGTTGGGCGATCCTGCGCAGGGTCTCCGCCGTCTCCTTCAGGGTGGCGCAATAGACGCTGCCGGGGATCTGGGCGCACAGGTCGCGGGAGGATACGCCTACGTCGTTGGTCTCCCGGGCGGCGTAGATCTCCGCCAGCACCGCCACGTCCACGGTGCGCAGCTCCCGGACGAAATCGTCAAACAGTGCCTTGGTGCGGGTGTAGGTGTGGGGCTGGAAGGCGCAGATCAGCCGCTTGTGGGGCAGGCTGCGGGCCATGTCCAGCAGGGCGTGCAGCTCGTCGGGATGGTGGGCGTAGTCGTCGTACACCCTGGCCCCGTTATACGCGCCCTTATACTGGAAGCGCCGCTCGGCTCCACCAAAGGAGGCCAGTCCCGCCGCCACCGCCTTGCCGTCGATACCCAGCACATAGGCGGCGGCCGCGGCGGCCAATGCGTTGGAGATGTTGTGCTTTCCGGGGACGTGCAGCGCCACATGGGCATAGGGCTTGCCGTCGGCCACCACGTCGAAGCAGGGGAAGCCGTCGAAGAACGCCACGTTGTCGGCGTATACGCCGGCGCTGTGATCCTTCACGCTGAACCACCGCACCGGGCGGTCGAGGTTTTTCAGTGCCGCCCGGGCACCCTCGTCGTCGCCGTTGGCGATGATGAAGCCGTTCTCCGGCGTCAGGCAGGCGAACTGCCGGAAGGAGTGCTCGATATCGTTCAGATCCTTGAAGAAGTCCAGATGATCCGCCGCCACGTTCAGGATCACCGCCACGGTGGGGAAAAAGTTCAGGAAGGAGTTGCAGTATTCGCAGCTCTCCAGAATGATGGTGTCGCCCTTGCCCACCCGATAGCCCTTGCCCAGCAGGGGCAGGGTGCCGCCGATCATGACGGTGGGATCCTTCTGGGCCGCCATGAAGATGTGGGTGGCCATGGAGGTGGTGGTGGTCTTGCCGTGGGTGCCGGAGATGCACAGGGCGTTGCGGTACGCCTGCATGATGGCGCCCCAGCCCTGGGCCCGCTCGTAGACGGGGATGCCCCGGGCGATGGCCCCGGCGATCTCGGGATTGCTGTCGTGGATGGCGGCGGTGCGGATCACCAGGTCGCAGTTCTGCAGATTCTCGGCGCTGTGGCCGATGGCAACGGGGATGCCCACGCTGCGCAGATGCTTCACCGTGTCGCTGTCGGTCATGTCGGAGCCCTGTACCGCCAGACCCATGCCCTTGAGCACCTCGGCCAGGGCGCACATGGATACGCCGCCGATGCCCGCCATATGGACGCGGACGCCGCCGCGCAGGAAATGCCGGATATCCTCAGTGGGATGCATCATATTGATTCCTCCAAAAGGGCGGTTTTGCCGCCGCTTGTATTTTTCTCGAAAAAACATTATAATACACCTGTAGGCAAAGTGCAACCGTCATTGTTGCTCAAATTCTGCGGAAAACAGGCGAGAGGAGGCGAATACCATGATCCCACGGGAGGTCTGCGCGGTGCTGCAGACGCTGGAGCGTGCCGGACACGAGGCGTATATCGTAGGCGGCTGCGTCCGGGACATCCTCATGGGCAAACCGCCCCACGACTGGGACGTGACCACCTCGGCCCTGCCGGAGGAGACCATGGCCCTCTTTGACCACTTCGCCATCCCCACCGGATTGCGGCACGGCACCGTGACCGTCCGCAGCGGAGAGACGGCCTGCGAGGTCACCACCTTCCGCACCGACGGGGACTATCCCGACCACCGGCACCCCGCCGCCGTCACCTTCACCCGCAGCCTGCGGGAGGACCTTCAACGCCGGGACCTGACGGTGAACGCCATGGCCATGGACGTGCACGGCACGCTCCACGATCCCTTCGGCGGCCAGGCGGACATCCGACGCCGCGTCCTGCGGTGCGTGGGGGAGCCGGAGCGCCGCTTTCAGGAGGACGCCCTGCGGATCCTGCGGACGCTGCGGTTCTCCGCCACCCTGGGCTTCGCCATCGATGCGGACACCCACCGCTCTCTGCGGGAGCGGCGGGATGACCTGCGCTATGTGGCGGCAGAGCGGGTGCGGGAGGAGCTGACGAAGCTGCTGTGCGGCGCGGAGGTGCTGCGCGTCCTGCTGGAGGATCCCCAGGTGCTGGGTGTGGTGCTGCCGGAGATACTGCCCTGCGTGGGCTTTGACCAGCACAACCGCCACCACTGCTACGACGTGTGGGGCCATACGGCCCACGCCGTGGCCGCCGCGCCGTCCGATCCGGTGCTGCGGTGGGCCATGCTGCTGCACGATCTGGGCAAGCCCTCATGCTTCACCCTGGACGAGCAGGGCGTGGGCCACTTCCACGGCCACCACCGGCCCAGCGCGGAGATGGCGGAGACCGTCTGCCGCCGCCTGCGGTTCGACAGGGCCGCCGCCCAGCAGATCTGCATGCTGGTGCGGTATCACGACCGGCCCATCCCCCTGACGGAGCGGGCCATCCGCCGGGCCATGAACCAACTGGGCGTGGAGGGCCTGCGGCAGCTGTGCGCCGTGAAGCGGGCGGACAATCTGGCCCAGCACCCGGACTACCGCGGCCGCCAGCGAGAAATCAACGAGGGCGAGGCCATCATGGACGAGCTGCTTCGGAAGGACGCCTGCTTCAGCCTGAAGCAGCTGGCGGTGAACGGCTGGGACATGGCGGCGCTGGGGCTGGAGGGCCCGGCCATCGGGCAGATGCTGCAAACGCTGCTGGAGGCCGTCATGGACGGCGCGGCGGACAATGACCGCGACGCCCTGCTGGCCCTGGCAAAGGGGAAATGTGATCTCTGATATAAAATGAGCGTACTGCCGAAGCAGTACGCTCATATTTTTCGCGTTTTCTGTTTATAGTATATGCGATGGCGTCTCAGCCCGCCATGATCTCGAAACGCAGCACGCCCTCTGCCGCGGCCAGATGGGAGATCATCTCATCCATGGTCTCGGTCATGTCGCTGGTCTCGGCGCTGACGGTGACGCCGGCGCAGCCGTTGGTGGGGATGGTCTGGTTGATGGTCAGGATATTGGCGCCGGAAGCGGCGAAAATGGACAGATAGTTGGACAGCACGCCGGGATTGTCCCGCAGCAGGGCGTACAGGGTGATGATGTGGCCCGCCTTCATGTTCTGGAAGGGCTGCACCGCGTCCTTGTACTTATAGAAGGCGCTGCGGCTGATGCCCACCATGGCCGCCGCCTGGCCCACGGTGGCCGCCTCGCCCACCTGCAGCATGCGCTTGGCCTCGGCCACCTTTACGAATACCTCCGGCAGCGCGTCGGCTGATACGATAAAGTATTTTTTCTTCTCCATAGCTTGTTCCTCCCAAAGCCGCATCCCAGTGGAGCATACATCGTTTCCTGTATCCCCCATGGTAGCACATTCCCCCCACATTTACAAGAAAAAGTTGAGAGACAGGTGATCATTTGCAGCGGGAAAAAGCATTTCTCATCAAGGCGGCCTATTGGGCGGCGGTGCTGTCGGTAAGCTGGCTGGTGCTGCGCTACGCGCTGGTGTGGCTGCTGCCGTTTCTGCTGGCGCTGGGCTTCGCGGCGCTGATGGAGCCGGTGATCGCCCTGGCCCGGCGGAAGCTGCACCTGAAGCGGGGCTTTCTGGCGGCGGTGTTCACCCTGGCGCTGCTGGCGCTGGTGATCACGCTGGGGGCCGTGCTGGTGGGGCAGGTGATCCGCCAGATCACCGACCTGATGGAGCGCCTGCCGGAGCTGCTGGCGGGGCTGCCCGCCCTGGCCGACCGCATCGCCGCGCGGCTGCGCAGCTTCTGCGCCGGATGTCCCGACGGGCTGCAGCAGTGGGTGACCCGGCTTCTGGACAGGCTGGAGCAGACGGCGTCCGAGGCGCTGGGCAGCCTGTCCTCCGCCGCGCTGCGGCTGGTGACGGCCATGGTGGGGGCGCTGCCCCAGGTGATGCTGTTCTGCGCCACCACAGCCCTGGCCCTGTTCTTCACCGCTGCCGCCTATCCCCGGCTGATGGCCTTCCTGCGGCGGCAGCTCTCGCCCCGGCGGCTGGAGACCGCACGGGGCATCCGGGCCAGCCTCATCACCACCATCGGCAAATGGCTGCGGGCCCAGTGCGTGCTGATCGTCATCACCTTCTGCCAGCTTCTGGCGGGCCTGCTGCTGATCCGCCAGCCCTACGCCCTGCTGCTGGCGGTGGTCATCGCCTTTATCGACGCGCTGCCGGTGTTCGGCACCGGCACGGTGCTGCTGCCCTGGGCGGTGCTGTGCTGCCTGGAGGGCAACTTTCCCAAGGGCATCGCCCTGACGGCCCTGTATCTGGTGATCTGGCTGGTACGCAGCATCATGGAGCCCAAGCTGATGGCCCAGAGCGCCGGTCTGCCGCCCCTTCCGGCCCTGATGGCCATGTATGTGGGCTTCTGCGCCATGGGCGTGGCGGGGATGATCCTGGGGCCGATCCTGCTGCTGCTCATGAAGCAGCTTCACGACGGCGGCTATCTCCACTTGTGGAAATGATTGCTTTTGGGCGGAACCTGTGATATACTGCCTTCTCAGAGACTGTGAGAGGAGGCGTTTTTATGTCGAAGCAGCGCAAGGCCGATCTGGCGCTGGTGCTGGTCACGCTGTTCTGGGGCGTGTCCTACTATCTGGTGGATCTGTGCCTGGAGGAGCTGCAGCCCATGAACCTGAACGCCTTCCGCTTTCTGCTGGCGTTTTTGGTGCTGGCGCCCATCTTCTGGAAGAAGCTGCGGCATATCAGCCGCGCCACGCTGAAATACAGCGCCATCATCGGCACGCTGCTGGTGGGCGTGTACGCCGGAGCCACCTACGGCGTGGCCAACACCTCCATCTCCAATGCTGGGTTCATCTGCGCCCTGCCGGTGGTGTTCACGCCGCTGCTGGACTTCGTCTGCAACCGCCGTAAGCCCGACAAAAAGCTGGGCGTGGCGCTGGTGCTGTGTACCGTGGGCCTTGCCCTGCTGACGCTGAACGAGCAGTTCCGCCCCGCCCGGGGCGACCTGATCTGCCTCATCTGCGCCGTGTGCTACGCCGCCGACATGCTGGTGACGGAAAAGGCCGTCAAGCAGCCGGAGGTGGACGCCCTGACCCTGGGCGTGTGCCAGTTGGGGGTGGCGGGCGTACTGATGCTGCTGGTGTCGGCCATTGCCGAGCAGCCCCATCTGCCCCAGTCGCCGAAGATCTGGGGTGCGGCCATCTTCCTGGGCCTGTTCTGCTCCGGCCTGGCCTTCGTGATCCAGGCGGTGGCCCAGCAGTATACCTCCGCCAGCCATGTGGGCGTGATCTTCACGCTGGAGCCGGTGTTCTCCGGCATCGTGGCCTATTTCTTCGCCAACGAGAAGCTGCTGCCCCGGGGTTACATCGGCGCGGCGCTGATGCTGCTGAGCCTGCTGGTGATGGAGATGGACTGGCGCGCGCTCTTCAAAAAACGCGCGGTATAGCATAAAGGATAAAGCCTCCCTTTCGGGAGGCTTTTCAGCTTGTCAAAAAAGGGCATAGCCCTTTTTTGACAAATATGGAAATCGCTCCGACCCGCGCTTTTCCGCCCATAAATGGGCGAAAAAACACTCTCTCCGCGCAAAGTATTTTTTGCCACGCACATGTCGCGGCAAAAAATGATCCAAATTGTTCGCCGCCATTGCGGGCGGCGAATTCTGCGAAGCTTTTTAACAGTCTCTAAAGCCTCCCTTTCGGGAGGCTTTTGTCATGCTTACAATTCGATCAGACCCGCGTCCAGCATGTTCTGCAGGCTCATGAGGATGCCCAGCTTGGCGTGGTACCAGGTGAGACCGCCCTGGAAGTACACGGCGTAGGGCTCGCGGATGGGACCGTCGGCGGAAAGCTCGATGGACGCGCCCTGGATGAACGCGCCCGCCGCCATGATGACCTCGTCGTCGTAGCCCGGCATGGCCCAAGGCTCCGGCGTGACGTAGCTGTCCACAGGTGCGGCGGCCTGGATGCCCTTGCAGAAGGCCACCATGCCCGCACGGCTCTTCAGCTCCACCGCCTGGATGATGTCCCGGCGGGTCTCGCGGGAGGAGGGCACCACGCGGAACCCCAGCTTTTCATAGCAGGCGGCGGCGAACACCGCGCCCTTCACGGCGGAGGACACCACCGTGGGCGCCAGGAACAGCCCCTGATAGAAGGACGGCAGCACGCCCAGGTTCGCGCCCACCTCACGGCCCAGGCCGGGGGCGGTCAGGCGATAGGCGCAGCGGTCGATCAGATCCTGACGGCCGCAGATATAGCCGCCGGTGGGGGCCAGTCCGCCGCCCAGGTTCTTGATGAGGCTGCCCACGGCCATATCGGCCCCCACGTTGGTGGGCTCGTCGGTCTCCACAAATTCGCCGTAGCAGTTATCCACCATGCAGATGACATCCGGCTTGCACTGCTTGCAGAAGGCGATCAGCTCACCGATCTGAGCCACGGAGTAGCTGGGACGGGTGGCGTAGCCCTTGGAGCGCTGGATGGTGATGAGCTTGGTCTTGTCGCTGATGGCGGCGCGGATGCCGTCATAGTCGAAGGTGCCGCCCTCCAGCAGCTCCACCTGCCGGTAGCTGACGCCGTACTCCGCCAGGGAGCCGGGGGTGGGCCGGGTACCGATGACGCCTGCCAGCGTGTCATAGGGCGCGCCCACCGGGGACAGCAGCTCGTCGCCCGGCAGCAGGTTGGCCGCCAGGGCCAGGGCCAGGGCGTGGGTGCCGCAGGTGATCTGGGGCCGCACCAGCGCCGCCTCGGTGCCGAAAATGCGGGCATAGATGCGCTCCAGATTGTCCCGGCCGTCGTCGTCGTAGCCGTAGCCGGTGGAGGGGTTGAAGTGCATAGCGGCCAGGCGGTTCTCCTGCATGGCCTGGATCACCTTGGCCTGATTATGCTCGGCCACGGCGTCGATATGGGCGAACTGGGGCGCGATCTCCATCAGCACCGCCGCGCCGAAATCCAGCACCCGCTGGGAAACGCCCATCTGGGCGTACAGTTCATTGGTGGTCATATGCTCTCTCCTTACTGGCGCTCTTCCGGGAATGTGACGCCGTTCCATTTCATCAGCACCCGGATGGGGTAGTCCCGATCCAGATAGTGGCGGCTGAACCAATCGTAGGTGGCCTGGGGCAGGTGTACCAGCTCCGGCGCGTCGCAGCGGAAGCGGTCAAAGGTGGTCCGGTCGCCGCTGAGCAGCGCCGCCGCCAGTTCCAGCTTCCCCTCGTTCATCAGCCGCTCCAGGCAGCCGTCCATGATGACGGCGCAGGCACGCTCCTCTTCGTCGGCATAGTCCTCCCGGTGGGCCAGCCAGTAGAGGAATTCCTCCGGGTCGAGATCCATGCGGGTGGTGATCTGGCTCAGCTTGTAGAATTCCTTCCAGTCCCGGCGCTTCAGCACGTCGATCAGGTACTGCACCAGTCCGTCGTCCATGGCCACGCAGTCCAGAAACACCTCGAAGGCGTGCTTGCCCGCGTCGGGGTCAGGCTCGGCCGGGGTCTCCGGGACTTCCTGCTGCGGGGGTCCCTCCTGTTGGGCGCTTTTCAGAAACGCCTCAAAGCCCGCCATGCCGCTGTCGCCGTCAAAGAGGCTCTCCGGCAGCGTCTCGCCGTCCTGGGCGGCACAGGCCCGGACGAAGTCCGCCGCACCCATGGACGCCAGCTGCTCGGTGATCTGCCGGGTGCGGCCCTCCTCGTCCTCCGCCGTCAGGGTGATGCCCGCCGGAGCGGGACGCTTACCCTCCAAAAGCTCGGTCATATACCGCAGATAATACTCGAAAAGCTCCATATAAGGCTCCTTATTGTACCAATTTCAACCTGAAATTGTACCATATCACGGTTGTAATTGCAAGGCAATTCCGGTAAAATGGGACAAAAGGAGAGATGACGGATGTACTATGTGTATATGCTCCGGTGCCGGGGCGGCGTGTATTATACGGGGCTGGCGGCGGATGTGGACAAACGGTACCGGCAGCATCTGTCGGGCAAGGGGGCGAAGTTCACCCGCGCCTACCCGCCGGAGGCCATCGCGGCGGTGTGGCGCTGCGGCGATAAGTCCACGGCGGCAAAGGTGGAATACGCCATCAAGCGGCACCTGACCCATCAGCAGAAGGAGCGGCTGGCTGCCGCACCGGAGCTGCTGGCGGCGCTGCTTCCGGATACGGCGGCGTGGGGCGCAGAAAGCAGTACGCTGCATCCCTAATAAAGCGCAGTAGGGGCGGCCCTTGCGGCCGCCCCTGTGCGTTCAGTATCCCTTTACCCCTCTCTCCCCTTCTCCACCATCTTGTACAGCGCCTCCAGCGCGTCGCTCAGGGAACCGATGCGGTCGATGATGCCCAGGGCCACCGCCTCCTGGCCGTAGATGACGCTGCCCACGTCGTTGGCCATATCCCCCACCGACAGCATCAGCTCCCGGAACTTCTCGGCGCTGATGCGGGAATTGCGGGCCACAAAGTCGATGATCCGCTCCTGGATCCGCTCGAAGTACCGGTAGGTGGCCGGTGCGGCGATGACCTGTCCCGACATGCGGACGGGGTGGATGGTCATGGACGCGCTGGGCACGATGAAGGTGGCCTTGCCGCACACCGCCAGCGGCACGCCGATGGAGTGGCCGCCGCCCAGCACCAGCGTGGCGGTGGGCTTGGTCATGCCCGCCACCAGCTCGGCGATGCCCAGGCCCGCCTCGATATCGCCGCCCACCGTGTTCAGCAGCAGCAAGAGGCCGTCCACGTCGTCCTTCTCCTCCACCGACGCCAGCAGCGGCAGAACGTGCTCATATTTGGTGGTCTTTACGTTGGGTGGCAGTGTGGTGTGTCCCTCCACCTGGCCGATGATGGTCAGGCAGTGGATGGTGCCCCGCTTGTTCTTCACCACCGTGGAGCCCATTTCGATGATCTGCTGCTGGGGTGTGTCCCGGTTCTCCGGTTCGCTGCTCTGGCAGTTGTTGGCATAGTCGCTCATAGGTGCGCTCCCTCCTTTTTGCCCTAGTGTTTGCCGCCAAAAGGCAAACTATACCACTGGGAACGACACTCTTGCTGCATAACAATACCCCCTCGTGAGGGCTGACCTCATGAGGGGGCTTATGTATGCAGCGTTATATGAGCAGGAACGTTTCGTTCGGAAATGAAACGACATGGAACACAACGCGCCATTCGATATCCTCCGCCGCCGGTTCAAAATGCAGCGCGGAGCAAACCGCGTGCAGACTTCCCTGCTTGTTCTTTCCGAATACCGTCACAGCCGGGCCAGCCGCGCCGCCGATCACAACGGTACAGGCAATATCGTTTTGGGCCTGCGGCGCATAGCGGTTCGTGCATGGGGCGATCTCCAAAGGCCTGTCGCCCACAGCACAATCGCAGATCGAAATAGCATCGTCCGGTTCAGGAGAAAGGGTATAGCTCATGGCGGTAAAATGCGTTGGGCAGGCCCAGCGATCCGAGTCAAATTGCGCTTGAGGAATTGACTGCCGCTCCAGTTTCTGCACCGTCAAGGTGTATTCCGTTCCGCTGACCGGATGGGAAAAGGAAAACGAATCGCCGGGAGCGTGTGTCCTGAAATGCGGGCCGGGCACACAGCACGGCTGCTGCTTCATCGTAAGGGAAAGTGATCTTATTTCCGGGCGGCGTTTTCCGGCCCACAGGTAAGACTGTCTGTAAATCGTCCAGCCGTAGGAGTCGTCCAGGCCATAATGAGCGGCTGCCACTTGCGCCACTTTCTCATTTGCCGCGCCATCCGGCAGACACGGACTGATGCCTACCGCACAGCCGTGAAAAGACTGCAGTGTCTTTCCGTTCAGCTCTATCTGGGCGCTGAAATCAAGGCCAAGCGGATTCTCCAATTCTATCTGCATCTGCTGTTCCTGGGTAAAGTTTTCCTCCGAATCATTCTCCGCAGTCAGGTTCCATTTTGCTATGAATCTGCGGATGTCCTTCGCCTCGGTGCGCATGCAGAGATCCACCACCAGGCCCTTGCCGCAGGAATACACCGCGGGGATGATCCAGTGATGCCCCGCCCAATCAAATTGCTGATCCAGTCTGATCTCTGTCCCGGCACGGTCTCTTCCCAGATGTCCCCAGAAATTTCCCTCAAAGTAGACCTTCCACTCGGGAGCAGCCGGTTCGATTTTGCTGTCATCAAATGTGTTATCCATAGTAGCCTCCCTGATCTCCGATTTGCCGGTCTCAGTTGCCGTATCACGTTGATGCAATTATTATAGTCGAAAAGGCGTTTTCGTACAAGTATTTCCCCGCAAAGGGGGTGTGAAAAATGAGCGCTAAACACCCTCATTTCTGCCATGACTTGACATTTGGCCGCGAGTTCTATACAATACACAAGGTCATACGATGGGTTTTGTTTCCATTTTAGGGCAAAATCCAGGTATATAAGGAGGAAATTACATGAAAAAACTGCTGACATTCCTGCTGGCCCTGACGCTGGTGCTGTCCGTGACGGCCTGCGGTCAGGACGCGGCAGCCAATGACGAGGAGCAGAGCGTCATCGAGCTGACGCTGTGGACATATCCCATAGGCGACTGGGCCGATGAGACGACGGTGAACAACCTGCTGACCCAGTTCAACACGGTGTATCCCGACATCCATGTGACGGTGCAGTGCCTGGACGAGGCCACCGGCGACGACAGTCTCAGCACCGCCGTGGACGGCGGCGTGGCACCCGACATCCTGCTGGCCCAGCCGGATCGTCTGGTGAAGGTTTGGGGCGCCGAGGGCATGCTGGCCGACCTGTCCGACATGTGGGACGACGCCGACAAACAGGAGGTCAACGAGACCTGCCGGAGCGTCTGCTTCACCTCTGACGGCAAGTGCTACGCCTATCCCTTCGCCATGAACGTCCAGTGCATGGCCATCAATTACGACGCCTTCGTGACGGCGGGCGCCGACCAGTACATCGACCTGGAGAGTCGTACCTGGACCACCGAGCAGTTCACCCAGGCGGTGAAGGCCCTGCGGGACAAGTACGGCGAGGATGTGGCCGCCGTGTACTGCTCCGGCCAGAACGGCGACCAGGGCACCCGCGCACTGATCACCAATCTGTACGGCGGCACCTTCACCAACGATGCCCATACCGCCTACACCGTGGATTCCGAGCCCATCCAGCAGGCGCTGACCCTGCTGCGGGACACCAAGGGCATCGAGTTTGACGAGGCCATCAACGGCCAGGAGGAGGCCACCCTCTTCTATCACGAATCCCTGAAGATGTCCTTCTGCTGGAGCCTGGCCCAGCAGACTGCCGAGACCGTGGACGAGCCCACCGAGGAGGGGGCGGAGCCTGTTGTCCACGAGGCGGGCAAGACCGTCAACGGCCAGACCATCGAGTTCATGTCCTTCCCCTCCGAGACCGGCGAGAGCCGCCTGGAGGGCGATGTGTGGGGCTTCGGCGTGTTTGACAACGGCGATCAGGAGAAGATCGACGCTGCCAAGCTGCTGATCCGCTACTTCGCCGACGGCCAGGGCACCAGCGCCGCCGTGAAGGCCGCCGGCTGCTTCCCCGTCCGCGCCGCTGTGGACGGCGCGAACCTGTCCGGCATCTGGAGCGGCAGCGACGTGATGCAGGAATACGCCAAGCTGACGGACTTCTTCGGCAGCTATCCCCAGCTGACCCCCGGCTGGGCCACCGCCCGCACCGAGTGGTGGAACCTGCTGCAGCGCATCGGCAACGGCGGCGACCCGGTGATCGAGACCGAGACCTTCGTGGCCAACGCCAACGCCGCGGCAAGAGAATAATTTCACATGAAAAAATGGCAGGCCGGTTGGCCTGTCATTTTTTACCGCCTTCTGAGGTTGCGCAGCAGGAGAACTTGTGATATACTCCAGATACTACCGAAACGGAGGACGCTATGGCGAACTTTACGAAGCAGGCGATCAAGGCCTCTTTTCTGAAGCTGCTGAACCAGCAGCCCCTGAACAAGATCAGCGTGCGTGACATTGTGGAGGACTGCGGCATCAACCGCAATTCCTTCTACTACCACTTTCACGACATCCCCTCCCTGCTGGGCGAGATCGTCACCGAGCAGACGGAGCAGCTCATTCAGGCTTACCCCTCCATCTCGTCCCTGGACGAGTGCTTCCACATGGCGTTTCAGTTCGCCCTGGAGAACAAGCGTGCCGTCATGCACATCTACCACTCGGTGAACCGGGACATGTTCACCCAGAGCATGCTGCGGCTGTGCGACTACGCGGTGTCCGCCTATATCGCCACCGCCTTCCCCGGCGACCTGATCCGCGAGAGCGACCGTCAGATCGTGATCCGCTTCATGAAATGCCAGCTCTTCGGCATGTGCATCGACTGGATCGACCGGGGCATGACCGACGCCGCCTACGACGACCTGCACCGGATGCTGGAGCTGAGCCGCGACGTGCCGGAGCTGATCATCCGCCGCAGCCGGGAGAGCCGGTGAATTTAGGCAAACGCCCCTCTCTGCCCAAAAAGCAGGCAATCAGGGCCCGCTGTCCAAATCTTGGACAGCGGGCCTTTTTCTGTCCATTCCCCCCTTTCCCGGGAAATGCTATACTCCGCTGTGTTGAAAAGATCACCTGTGAAGGGGGTAAGAAAAATGCGTTCCGTCACACCCATGAGGGCGGCCAAGATCGGCTACATCGTCATGTCCGCCCTGTTCTGTCTGCTGGGCATCGCGCTGCTGTTCACACCGGACGCCTCGGCGCTGTGGATCGGGCGGCTGCTGGGCATCGGCATGATCGTGTTCGGCGCGGTGAAGCTGGTGGGCTATTTCTCCCGGGATCTGTTCCGGCTGGCCTTCCAGTATGACCTGGCCTTCGGCGTGCTGCTGATGGTGCTGGGCATCGTGACACTCAGCCATCCCGGCGACGCCATGAGCTTCCTGTGCGTCATGTTCGGCATCCCGGTGCTGGCCGACGGCCTGTTCAAGATCCAGATCGCTGCGGACTCCCGCCGGTTCGGCATCCGCGACTGGTGGCTGGTGCTGGCGCTGGCGGTACTGACCTGCGTCATCGGCGTGGTGCTGGTGTTCCGGCCCGATGCCGGCGTCCGGGCGCTGACGGCCCTGATGGGCCTGTCGCTTTTATGCGACGGCGTGCTGAACCTCAGCGTGGCGCTGTGTACCGTGAAGATCGTGAACCACCAGCGGCCCGACGTGATCGAGACCGACGACTATGAAATAGGAAAGGACGAATAAGACCCATGCGTGCTGCAAAAGCGATCGTCAAGAACCGCGTGCTGATCCTGATCATCTCGCTGGCGCTGATGATCCCCTCGGTGTTCGGCATGCTGAACACCCGCATCAATTACGATATGCTCAACTACCTGCCCGACGACATGGACACCGTCATCGGCCAGGACACCCTGAAGGAGGACTTCGGCAAGGGGGCCTTCTCCTTTATCATTGTGGAGGACATGCCCGCCAAGGACGTGGCCGCCCTGAAGGAGAAGATCGAGGCTGTGGATCATGTGGATACCGTGCTGTGGTACGACTCCCTGGCCGACCTGTCGGTGCCCATGGAGCTGCTGCCCGACAAGCTGTACGACGCCTTCAACCAGGGGAACGCCACCATGATGGCGGTGTTCTTCGACTCGGCCACATCCGAGGATGTGACCATGGACGCCATCCGCGACATCCGCGCCATCGCCGGAAAGCAGTGCTTCGTCTCCGGCATGTCGGCGTTGGTCACCGATCTGAAGGATCTGTGTGAGCAGGAGGAGCCCATCTATGTGGCCCTGGCAGTGGCCTGCGCCTGCGCCGCCATGATGCTTCTGCTGGACGGCTGGCTGGTGCCCTTCGTGTTCCTGGCCAGCATCGGCATGTGCATCGTGTTCAACCTGGGCAGCAACTACTTCTTCGGTGAGATCTCCTACATCACCAAGGCCCTGTCCGCCGTGCTGCAGCTGGCCGTCACCATGGACTACTCCATCTTTCTGTGGCACAGCTACAATGAGCAGCTTCAGCAGAATAGCGACCACAACGAGGCCATGGCCGTGGCCATCCACGAGACCTTCGCCTCGGTCATCGGCAGCTCCATCACCACCATCGCGGGCTTCATCGCCCTGTGCTTCATGAGCTTCACTCTGGGCCGCGACCTGGGCATCGTCATGGCCAAGGGCGTGCTGCTGGGCGTCATCGGCTGCGTCACCATCCTGCCCAGCATGATCCTGCTGCTGGATAAGCCCCTGCAGAAGACCCGGCACAAGTCCCTGATCCCCGACATGGGCGGCTTTGCCAAGGGCGTGTGCAAGCACTTCCCCGTGTTTCTCGTCATCTTCGCCCTGCTGATCGCCCCGGCCTATTACGGCTACGACAAGACCAACGACGAGGTCTATTACGACATGGGCCAGTGCCTGCCGGAGGACATCGACTACGTCATCGCCAACTCCAAGCTGGCGGAGGACTTCGACATCTCCTCCACCCACATGCTGCTGGTGGACGCCAATCTTCCCACACGGGACGTGCGGGACATGATCGACGAGATGGAGCAGGTGGACGGCGTGAAATACGTTCTCAGCCTGGAGAGTGTGGTGGGCCCGCTGGTACCGGAGGACATCCTGCCGGATTCCGTCCGGTCTCTCCTGAACGACGGCCAGCGGGAGCTGATGCTGATCAACTCGGAGTACAAGGTGGCCAGCGACGCCGTCAGCGACCAGTTGGACAGCCTGAACGCCATCCTGAAGAAGTATGACGACACCGGCATGCTGATCGGCGAAGCCCCCTGCATGAAGGACATGATCGACACCACCGATCACGACTTCCAGGTGGTCAACGCCGTGTCCATCGTGGCCATCTTCGTCATCATCGCCCTGGTGGAAAAGAGCATCTCCCTCCCCTTCGTGCTGATCGCCGTCATCGAGCTGGCCGTATTCATCAATCTGGGCCTGCCCCACTACTTCGGCCAGTCCCTGCCCTTCATCGCCCCCATCTGCATCAGTACCATCCAGTTGGGCGCCACGGTGGACTACGCCATTCTGATGACCACCCGCTACAAATCCGAGCGCCTGAACGGCAATGAGCGCAAGGCCGCCGTGTACACCGCCCTGCGGACCTCCGCACCCTCCGTCATCGTCAGCGGCCTGGGCCTGTTCGCCGCCACCTTCGGCGTGGCCGTGTACTCCAACATTGATATCGTGGGCTCCATGTGCATGCTGATGGCCCGGGGTGCGATCATCAGCGTGGTGCTGGTGCTGCTGGTGCTGCCCGCGCTGCTGATTTTGTGCGACGGCATCATCTGCAGGACCACCAAGGGCATGACCCATCTTTCCCGCAATCAGAATCAGGAGGTAAGCTTATGAAAAAGAAGAATCAGCTCATCGCCGCAGCGCTGTCTGTGGCCCTGATGGGCAGTCTGGCAGGCGTCACCGCCTTTGCCGCCAACAACAATAACCAGCAGAGCGATACCGCTGATACCGCCGCGACGGAGACCGCCGCCACCGTCACCGCCTCCTCCGGCAGCAGTGAGACCGTGTACGTCATCGCCAACACTGACGGCAGCGCCAAGAAGGTCATCGTCAGCCAGAAGTACGGCAGCGATGATGCCGACGCCGCCCAGAAGGCCAGGTCCTCCCTGACCGACGCCCAGAACGTGAAGGGCGACAACTGCTGGCAGGGCGACACCGACAAGGCGCTGCCCGTCACCACCGCCATCACCTATACCCTGGACGGCCAGGCCATCTCCGCCGATGACCTGGCAGGCAGGAGCGGCCATGTGACCATCCGCTTTGACTACACCAACACCCAGTACGAGACCAGGACCATCAACGGCAAGTCCGCGAAGATCTATGTCCCCTTCGCCGCCCTGACCGGCACGCTGCTGGACAGCGACCGCTTCACCAACGTGTCCGTCACCAACGGCAAGCTGGTGGACGACGGCGACCACACCGTGGTGGTGGGCATGGCCTTCCCCGGCCTGCAGGAGAGTCTGGATCTGGACAGCGACACGCTGGAGCTGCCCGCCTATGTGGAGATCAGCGCAGACGTGACGGACTTCGCTCTGGATACCACGCTGACGGTGGTGACCAACTCCGTGTTCAGCGACGCCGATGAGGACGCCCTGGACGACAGCGCCCTGGGCGATCTGTCCGGCGACATGGACAAGCTGACCGACGCCATGACCCAACTGATGGACGGCTCCGGTGAGCTGTATGACGGGCTGAACACCCTGCTGAGCAGCTCCTATGCACTGTCCGACGGCGTAGGGAAGCTGACCAGCGGTCTCCAGACGCTGGACAGCAACAGCGCCCAGCTGAACGCGGGCGCCGAGACGGTGTTCAACACCCTGCTGGACACCGCCAACACCCAGCTCCAGGCCAACGAGAGCCTGAAGGAGGCGGGTATCACCATCCCCACCCTGACCATCGCCAACTATGCCGACACCCTCAACGGCGTCATCGCCTCCCTTGACCCGGAAAGCGTCATCGCCAAGGCGGAGCAGGTAGCCCTTGAGAAGGTCACCGCCGCCGTCCGCGCCCAGGAGGATACCGTCCGCGCCGGTGTCACGCAGGCTGTACAGCAGCAGGTCACCGCACAGGTGACAGATGCCGTCACCGCCCAGGTGCAGGCCAAGGTGCTTGCCGGTGTGCTGACGGCCTCCGGCCTAACCCAGGAGCAGTACGACGTCCTGCCGCAGGACAGCGAGGTCAAGGCGGGCATCGACGCCGCCGTGGCCGACCAGATGCAGAGCGACGCCGTACAGCAGCAGATCACCGCCGCCGTGGCGGAGAATGTGGCCGCCCAGATGGCCTCCGATGAGGTGAAGGCCCTCATCGACCAGAACACCGAGGCCCAGATCACCCTGCTGATCCAGCAGAACATGAACTCCGACGAGGTACGGGCCCAGATCAACGCCGCCGCGGCCCAGGCCAGCGAGGGCGCCCAGCAGCTGCTGGCCCTGCGGCAGCAGCTGGACAGCTATAACACCTTCTACACCGGACTGCGGGCCTACACCGCCGGTGTGGGCGAGGCCAAGGACGGCGCGGTGAAGCTCAACGGCAATATGCCCGACCTGATCGACGGCGTAAAGAAGCTCCGGGACGGTTCCGGTGAACTGCGCGACGGCCTGAAGGAACTGAACGACCAGGCCATCCAGAAGATCGTGGACGCCCTGGACGGCGACCTGGGCCAGGTGAGCGACCGCCTGCAGGCGGTGCTGGATGTGTCACGCGACTATCAGGGCTTCACCATGAACAGCGACGGCGGCGTGAAGTTCATCTTCCGCACCGAGGCCGTTGAGGCCGCTGAATAACCCCTGTTTTGGGGTGCATAAACGCCTTTATACTGCGAAACACCCCCGTGCTTGAGCACGGGGGTGTTTTTTCTATGCGCGGGCAGACCGGCTTCCGCTCATTTCAATACCGCGTCCAGGTCGCGGGTAACGGTGCCGTCCTCCAGAATGAAGCAGGGGATGCCAATGCCGCCGCTCTCCCGGATGTCCGCGTATGCGGGATCCTCCTGCCGCAGGGACAGGTAGACCTTCAGGTCGGACAGGCTGGCCGACAAATTTTTGAAATTGATTTCCGCCTTCGCCTCACTGAGCCGGTTCAGTGCGTACAGGGTATCCGGGCACAGGTGGCTGCCAATTACGGTAATCTTCATGGCAAAGCTCCTTTCAACCGATGTGCTTCAGCGGTTCCTTCCTATCCCGCTGGAGCTGCTTGAGATAGCGCTCCTCCTCGCTGAACACGCAGCCGCAGTATTTCTGCATGTAGAAGCCCAGCTCACGGGCCTCCTGCTGTCCGGCGCGGAAGCCGGGCCGGAAGTCCCGGTACAGGAACTTCACGCCGTAGCGCTCGCCCATTTCCCGGGCAATTTCCGCCATCCGCTCATGCTGCTGATAGGGGCTGACGAACAGCGTGGAGGTAAAGCTGTCAAAGCCATGCTCGGCGGCGAACCGGGCCGTCTGCTCCAGCCGCACCGTGTAGCAGTGGCCGCAGCGGTGGTCGATATCCTCCGCCACCGCCCGGCAGAAATCCCGCAGGCCGTAGTCCTCCTGCACGATCAGCTCCATGTTGATGGTGGGCGCGTAGGCCATCAGCGTATCCCGCCGGGCCTTGTACTCCTGATAGGGGTGGATGTTGGGGTTAAACCAATAGGACACCGGCTCGATCCCCTCGCTGCGCAGCTGGTGGATGCAGGCCACCGAGCAGGGGGCGCAGCAGGTATGCATCAGCGTTTTTTCCATAGCTTCTCCTTCAGAGCCGTCAGTCCGCCGCTCTTCCTGGCCTGATAGGGCCGCACGGAGAAGAAGCGGTCACACACCTTGCGGAAGGGCGCTCGCTCCAGCTCCTCAAAGAACTTCTGCCGATCCGGCGGCGCGGCTGCCGCGCAGCGCAGGGCCGCGTCACCCGCCACGGCCTCCTCCAGCGTCCGAAGCTCCCGCTTCAGGGAGAGCTGGTCGAAGATATGGGCACCCTTGACGGTGTTGATCAGCAGCAGGGACATGCCCTCCTTCTGCTGTTGGGGATGGAAATCCTTGGGGGCATTGCGGAACAGGGCCATGGTCAGGTCGCCGGGCCGGTTCACATTGGCATAGGCGCAGTGATAGCAGGCGGGCCGCAGGAACAGCCGCCGCAGGATGCCTCGCCCCGGCTGGCACTTGCCCAAGGGCGCGTCGAAGGTGCCGCCACCCTCGAACCATACCCGGAACCGGCGATCCTTCTCCCCCTTCAGCTTGTCGCAGAATCGCACGTCCACCGCCTGGCGGCGCTTGACGTAGACCATGGACTCCACGAACCTGGCCCATACGCCGGGGGAACCCACGCCGCTGCAGGCGAAATCGCAGGTCAGCAGCTTCTCCGGATGCTCACCCAGAAAGCGGTACAGCCCGTCCACCTGGCACGGCGTGCCGGAAAACAGCACGAACCGCCCCTGCTCCAGATAGAGCTGCACCTGCTGGAACGTCTCGCCCAGCTCGCTCTGGATGGGCTTCGCGCCCCGCAGCAGCCGCAGGTCCTCTTTATTCTTCACGGCCATGTGCCGTACCTGGAGCTTCTCATCCAGCGCCGCGCCGAATACCACGCCGCCGCACTCCAGGGCATAGTCCGCCAGCGCCGTGAAAACACCGCCCGCCGTAGAGTGGGCGCACACGGCGCTGTCCTCGTTCCACACGGCGAACACCGCGCTCTGGCCCCGCACCTCCCGCTGCTTCAGCACGGGACACACATGGGCACAGTGCCCGCAGCTGACGCAGCCGTCGGTGATCTGGGGATAGAGAAAGCCCTCCTTATCCCGCACCATATGGATGGCGCCCTTGGGGCAGCCGCTGGCACAGGCGCCGCAGCCGGTGCAGCGGTCATGGGCCGCCAGCTGGGGCTTTACCGTCTCCGTCATGGCACACGCCTCCTTGTTTGCTCGCAAAACTACGCAGTATTGTACCACATACCGAACCGGTTGGCAAGTGGCGCTGTTTTCCGACGGCAGCGGCAGAAATATCATGTTTTCTTTACAAACGGGTAAAATGGTGGTATAATGATATGCGTATGACCATGCAAAGGAGACACGCGTTATGGGAAAGCTGATCGTATTTGAGGGGACCGACGGTTCCGGCAAGGCCACGCAGACAGAGCTGCTGTGCCAGGCCCTGGAAAAGCAGGGCATCCCCTTCCGCCGCCTGGCCTTCCCCCGGTACGGCGAGGAATCGTCGGCGCTGATCCGCCTGTATCTGGGCGGCGCCTTCGGCAGCCACCCCGACGATGTGAACGCCTATGCCGCCTCCACCTTCTACGCGGTGGACCGCTACGCCTCCTACAAGCAGGACTGGGGCGAATACTACCGCCAGGGCGGTCTGCTGATCGCCGACCGGTATACCACCTCCAACGCGGTGCACCAGACCTCCAAGCTGCCGCCGGAGCAGCGCAGGCCCTTCCTGGACTGGCTGTTCCACTTCGAGTACGACCTGCTGGAGCTGCCCCGCCCCACAAGGGTGCTGTACCTGGATCTGCCCACGGAGCTGAGCGAGCAGATGATGCGCCTGCGGGAGCAGGCCACCCACACCACCGCCGACGTCCACGAGCAGGATGAGGACTACCTGCGCCGCTGCCGGGAAAACGCCGCCTTTGTGACGGACTACTGCGGCTGGACAAGGATCGACTGTGCCAGAGACGGCGTGATGCGCAGCCGCGAGGAGATCCATGCCGAGGTGCTGGACAAGCTTCGTGACCTGCTGTAATGCCGAGCTTTCACAAGAAAGGAATATACGACTATGCCCAAAGATCAGAACAACAATTTCGAGACCGCCTATTATAACGCCGAAGAGGTGCGCCGCCAGAGCGCGGGCAGCGGTCATGCCCCCAAAAAGAAGAAGAAAAAGAGCAAGCGCGCCTCCCAGCGCACCGCCATCTACCTGGCCTGTGTGGTGCTGGGCTCCTGCCTGCTGGCCGGGATCGGCTGGCTGCTGTTCAACGACCTGTGCTCCCTGAACAAGGACTACGTAGAGGTCAAGATCACCGTGGACGAGGGGGACAGCGTGGGCGACGTGGCCAAGAAGCTGAAGGACGCGGGCCTCATCAACTACCGGGGCTTTTTCAAGTTCTGCGGCATCTTCTTCCACGCCAGCAAGAACATCGACCCCGGCGAGTATAAGCTGAACAGCGACATGGACTACCGCAGCCTGATCCTGAACATGCACGACTATGAGGCCGACAAGGTCAACAAGGACGGCTGGATCGAGGTGGTCATCCCCGAGGGACTGACAGTCAACGAGATCATCGACGAGATGGTGAAGAAGGGCGTCTCCACCCGCGAGGAGCTGGAGGACGCCTGCGCCAACTTCGAGTTCCAGAGCTACAGCTTCCTGAAGGAGGACATGCTGGGCAAGGTGAACCGCATGGAGGGCTTCCTGTTCCCCACCACCCAGGCCTTTGATCCGGAAAAGACCGCCGTGTACGACATCGACACCATGCTGACCAACTTCGTCGCCCAGTTTGACGACGACATGATGGCCGACATCAATGCCAGCGGCTACTCCCTGCACGACATCGTCACCATCGCCTCCATCATCGAGAAGGAGGGTATCGGCGATGAGACCGAGCGGAAGAACATCGCCTCCGTCCTCTATAACCGTCTGAACACCACCGACCGGGAGACCTACGGCTATCTGCAGCTGGATACCACCATCTACTACGCCCTGTCTCTGGAGGGCAAGGACAAGACCGCCTTTGACCAGAATCTGGACAGCCCCTATAACACCTATAAGTATCCCGGACTGCCTGCCGGCCCCATCTGCTGCCCCGGCCTTGACTCCATCATGGCGGCCATCTATCCCAACGACACCGAGTATTACTACTTCGCCGCCGGAAAGGACGGCGTGAACCACTTCTTCAAGACCTACAACGAACATCTCGCCTTTATCAACAGCGACATGTACCAGCCTGACTGATGGAACGGAAAAAGCCTGAATTGCTGTCCCCTGCCGGGGACTGGGAAAAATTGCAGATGGCCGTGGCCTACGGCGCCGACGCGGTGTACCTGGCGGGCACCGCCTTCGGCATGCGCTCCTTCGCCGGTAACTTTACCGACGAGGAGCTGCCCCGGGCCGTACAATACGCCCATGACCACGGCGTGAAGGTGCACGTCACCGTCAACACCATGCCCCGCAGCGGTGAGGTGGAGCGGCTGCCCGCCCATCTGGAGCGGCTGGACGACGCCGGGGTGGACGCCCTGATCGTGGCCGACCTGGGCGCCTTTACGCTGGCGGGCAAATACGCCCCCCACTGTCAGCGGCATATCTCCACCCAGCAGTCCATCGCCAACTACGCCTCCGCCGCCGCATGGTACGATCTGGGGGCCGCCCGCGTGGTGCTGGCCCGTGAGCTGAGTCTGGACGAGATCCGCACCATCCGGGCCAAGGTGCCCAGAGAGCTGGAGATCGAGACCTTCTGTCACGGGGCCATGTGCGTCAGCTACTCGGGACGGTGTCTGCTCAGCAACTATATGACGGGCCGGGACGCCAACCGGGGCCAGTGCGCCCAGCCCTGCCGCTATCAGTACGCCCTGATGGAGGAAAAGCGCCCCGGCGAATACTTCCCCGTGTTTGAGGATGAAAAGGGCACCTATATTATGAACAGCCGCGACATGTGCATGATCGACCATCTGGACGACCTCATGGACGCGGGGGTGGACTGCCTGAAGATCGAGGGCCGTGCCAAGTCTGGCTACTACGCCGCCATCGTCACCGGGGCCTACCGCCATGTGCTGGACGACATCGCGGCAGGCCGCCCCATTGACCCGGTCTGGCGTGACGAGGTAGAGCACGTCAGCCACCGGCACTACTCCACCGGCTTTTTCTACGGCCAGCCCGGGCAGTATTACGACAACGCCCGGTACATACGGGACTGGCAGATCTGCGCCGTGGTGACCGGCTGCGATGCCAACGGCCTGGCCACGCTGAGTCTGCGGAACAAGTTCGCCGCCGGTGACGAACTGGAGGTGGTGGGCCCCGATACCCGCCCCTTTACCATCACCGCCCCGGTGATGACCGACTGCGACGGTCTGTCCCTCCGGGAGCCGAAAACGCCCCAGATGGTATTCACCATGCAGCTGCCCGGGCCGGTGCCGCCCCTCAGCTTCCTGCGCCACGCCGTGGAGCTGAGCGCCAAAAACTGACATATAAAAAAGAGACCTGTGCTGTGCACAGGTCTCTTTTTTGCGTATCAGTCCAGTCTTTCGATCTTCAGATCGCCGCTGGTGGTGCTGATGGATATATCGCACCCCATGCTCAGCCCACGGTAGTAGTGCTCGCCGTCTCGCTGGACGGGAACCTCACAGTCTATCTCGCCGGACACCGTATCGTAGCCCAGCCAGAAATTCGTGCTGTCCGGCAGCTCCAGCTCCACATCACCGCTGACGGTGACAATGTTGAGCTTTTCGGGGCAGTTGCGCAGCTTCACATCGATCTCGCCGCTGGTGCTCTCGCCGGTCACACGAAGGAAGCTGCCGTCCAGCTCGATCTTGCCGGACACGGTGCTTACCTCCGCATTTACGTTCTCCGCCGTGATGGCGTCGGTTTTCAGGTCGCCGGAGACACTGCTGAACGCGAACTTCTCCCGCACCGTCAGCGGATCCACATCGAAATCGGCGGACACGCTGCTGAAGCTCACCTCCGTCAGGTTCTCCGCCACCTCGCGGGGCAGGTACACCGTCAGCGCCTTCTGCGGCGGATCTATCGCGTTCATCCACGCCTTATCGGCATAGCGGATCTTCAGGATGCCGCTGTCATCTGTCACCACCATGGGATGGGCATCGTAACCGTTGTCGCTGACCATTTCCTCTACTGTGATGGTGCCGTTATTGGTCAGCCGCACCTTGACGTCGCCGGTGATCCAGTCGATATCCAGAATGGTGATGTCCGTCTTGTCGGAGATGTAGTCGCCGCCGGCATACAGATCCTCCGTCAGCTCCCGTGTAGACTGCTGCTCCCACTTCCCCGTGGCGGGATCAAGATGCAGATCTTTCAATTCGCTGAACCGTCCACCCATGGCAAAGCCCGCCGCCGACAGGCACAGGCCCAGTCCTACCAACGCCGCCGCCACGATCAGCGTGATCTTTACCGATTTCTTCATACATTTTCCTCCTTCCGGATGAACAGGCCCTTGATCTTATGGGCCAGCCACACCGTCAGCTGCCACAGCAGCCTGCACAGCTCCACTGCCATCAATCCGCCCAGCACGCACAGGCCCAGCAGCACCAGTCCCGCGCCCAGCAGCATCAGGCCCACCGGCAGCGTCAGCATCGCGGCCCGGATGGCGATGATGGGCGCGGCCACCACGGCCACGGCCAGAGCGATCACCACGGCGATCGCTGCAAAGCCCAGCGCCCAGATGGACACGAACAGCGCCAGCACGACGGCGACGCCCGCCAGCAGCAGCGGCACCCACACAGGGCTGCCCACCACCGCCAGCACGATGGCCAGCGGCGTCCAGCCGCTCTTGGGCTTCATGCGGGTGCTGACCAGCTTACCCAGCGGCATCTCCTGCAGGATGCTCTGGGCGATCTGGCCGGGGCTGCCCAGCTTGGCGGTAGCCTCCGCCTCGGTCATGCCCTCCTCCATCATATCGTCCAGCAGCTCGCTGTAATACTCCAGATTCTTTTGGCGTTCCTCTTCCGACAGCTGCGCCAGCGCCCGCTCCAGCAGACGCAGAAAATCAGCCTTGCTCATGCTGCAGCCCTCCCCTGATAAATTCATACATCGATTCCAGCTCCTTCCAATCCTCCACAGCGGCGGCCAGCTGCTGCCGCCCCTGTTTTGTCAGATGATAAAACTTCCGCAGGCGGCTGTTGTGCTCCACACTGTACACCGTCAGCGCGCCGCCGCTCTCCAGCCGCCGCAGGATGGGATACAGTGTGGATTCCGACACCTGCACGCACACGGACAGATCCTTCACGATCTTATAGCCATAGGAGTCCCCCCTGGCCAGCGCCGACAGTACGCAGGCTTCCAGCAATCCCCGCTTCATCTGTGGGTCAAGCATATGTCATGCCCCCTTTCGCGTTATACTATACAACACGTAGTATTGTGTGTCAAGAGGGTTATAAAATTTTTTTGTAAAAATGCGCGGGACCTTGCCCCCCTTCCCTTCCGCACCGCTTTCGACCGGGCGCCTTAAACGCGGAAATATTTCTCTCCTTCCCACTTGACAAGTGACACCTATAGGGGCATATTATACCCATACCCTGTACGGTATAAAGGAGACGAGACAACATGCAAGCACTGATGGAAAAACTGGAGGGGCTGCTGGAGTGGGGCGGCATCAAAAAGGACGTGACGCTGCTGGTGATCTCCGGCATCGCGGTGATCTGCAGCCTGGCGAAATGGCAGCCCTTCTCCTTTGATATGGCGTGGATCGCCATCATCCTGTGCGGCGTGCCCATTGTGCTGGAGGCCATCATCGGCCTGGTGACGGCTTTTGACATCAAGGCGGACGTGCTGGTGTCCCTGGCGCTGATCGCCTCGGTGTGCATCGGCCAGGACTTTGCCGCCGGTGAGGTGGCCTTCATTATGCAGCTGGGCGGCCTGCTGGAGGAGCTGACGGTGGCCAAGGCCCGGGCCGGCATCGAAAAGCTGGTGCACCTGACGCCCCGGACGGCCCGCGTGCTGCGCGGCGGCGCGGAGAGCATGATCCCCGCCGAGCAGGTGCAGGTGGGCAACACCCTGCGGGTGCTGCCCGGCGAGTGCGTGCCGGTGGACGGCGTGATCCTGTCGGGACAGACCTCCATCAACCAGGCGGTCATGACCGGCGAATCCCTGCCGGTGGACAAGTCCGCCGGGGACGAGGTGTCCAGCGGCACCATGAACCAGTTCGGTGCCTTCGAGATGCGGGCCACCCGTGTGGGCGCGGACAGCTCCATCCAGCGGATGATCCGCCTGGTGCAGTCCGCCGACGCGGGCAAGGCCAAGATCGTGGGCATCGCCGACCGGTGGGCCACCTGGATCGTGGTGATCGCCCTGACGGCCGCGGCCCTGACGTGGCTCATTTCCGGCCAGATCATCCGGGCCGTCACCATTCTGGTGGTGTTCTGCCCCTGCGCCCTGGTGCTGGCCACGCCCACGGCCATTATGGCCGCCATCGGCAACGCCACCAAGCACGGCTTCCTCGTCCGTGAGGGCGACGCGCTGGAGCGGCTGGCCAAGATGAAGGTGGTGGCCTTTGACAAGACCGGCACGCTGACCTACGGCACCCCGGAGGTGGCCGCGGTGGTCAGCGTCCTGCCGGAACTGCCGCAGGAGGAGCTGTACCGTCTGGCGGCCTCTGCCGAGCAGATGTCCGAGCATCCCCTGGGCAAGGCCATCGTCCGCGGCTGCAAAAGGTCCGGCGCGGCGCTGGCCGACGCCGGGGAATTCCGTATGATCCCCGGCCGCGGCATCAGCGCCCGCGTGGAGGGCCGCGGCCTGCTGGCGGGCAATCCGGAGCTGCTGCGGGAGCAGGGGGTGACCCTGACGGAGGAGGCCGGGGACTATCTGGCCCAGGGCTGCACCGTCACCTATCTGGCGGTGGACGGCACCTACGCCGGATATATCGCCCTGTCCGACACCATCCGGCAGGAGAGCGCGGAGATGGTGGACGCCCTGACGGCGCTGGGCGTACAGCCGGTGCTGCTGACCGGTGACCACGAAAATGCCGCCCGGGCCATCGCCCAGCGGCTGCACATTCAGGAGGTGCGGGCCAACTGCCTGCCGGAGGACAAGATGACCGCCATCGACGGCTATCAGGCCCAGGGCCGCAGTGTGTGCATGATGGGCGACGGCGTCAACGACGCCCCGGCCCTGAAGCGGGCGGAGGTGGGCATCGCCATGGGCGGCGTGGGCAGCGACATCGCCGTGGACGCGGCGGACATCGCCCTGGTGGACGACGAGGTGAAGGAGCTGCCCCACCTGATCGCCCTGTCCCATCGGATGATGACCACCATCAAGCTGAACATGACCTTCTCCATGGCGCTGAACTTCGCAGCCATCATCCTGGCCATCATCGGCACGCTGAACCCGGTGGTGGGCGCGCTGGTACATAACGCCGGTTCCGTGCTGGTCATCACCAGCTCGGCGTTTCTGCTGAACTGGAAAAAGAAATAAACAAACGGGAGGAAAATCAAATGATCATCAAAATCATCGCCATCGTCATCGGTGTGCTGATCCTGGGCGCGGGTCTTTACTACCTGTCCAAGGAAAAGCACGATCCGGAATCCAAGAAGATCTACGGCGTCATCAGCGCCGTGGGCGCGGTCATCGCCGTCGCGGCGGCGATCCTGCTGCTGGTGTAAGGGCATGAAAACAGGGCTGCTTCCCGTGGGAAGCAGCCCTGCTCAGCTTGTCAAAAAAGGGCGTAGCCCTTTTTTGACAAATATAGAAATCGCTCCGACCCGCGCTT
>ENA-ORSL01000384-ORSL01000384.1-human-gut-metagenome-genome-assembly--contig:-NODE-384-length-49384-cov-16.221634_pt1 | contig 49384 bp, 40 predicted proteins | sample MGYA00242190_ERZ509157 | MGnify/ENA primary metagenome ERZ509157 (study PRJEB26280, sample SAMEA2338664) | human gut metagenome | biome: human gut; feature: human-associated habitat; material: faeces... | reverse complement strand
GATAAGTGGACGCCGGAACTTGAAGCGGTCACGAAAGATGCAACGTATCAGGCAAGCTACAAAGCGGAGAAGAATTCCTACAAAGTAACATGGCTTGATGAAGACGGTTCCCTGTTGAGAGAGGATACCGTAAAGTACGGAGAGATGCCGGAGTACGGAGAGAATCCGACGAAGGCAGCAACTGATGAGTATACGTACACCTTTGATAAGTGGACGCCGGAACTTGAAGCGGTCACGAAAGATGCAACGTATCAGGCAACGTATACGAAAGAAGCGAATACCTACACTTTGACGTATGACCTCGACGGCGGCGAGTGGACTGAAGCAACCAACGAGTTCCCGTACGAGTACAAAGCAACCGTAGAAGTTGTAAAGACGGTCCCGACCAGAGAGGGTTATAAGTTCTCGGGTTGGAGAAGCGAAGAGGTTACGATCGAGAACGATGCGTTCACGATGCCGGCTAAGGACGTTGTGCTTAAGGCTGTTTGGGAAGCAAATCCCACGCCGACCCCGATTCCGTCGGAAGAGCCGACCCCCACACCGGCTCCGACAGAAGAGCCTACACCTACTCCAGCTCCGACAGAAGAGCCTACACCCACTCCGGCTCCGACAGAAGAGCCTACACCCACTCCGGCTCCGACAGAAGAACCTACACCTACACCGGCTCCGACAGAAGAGTCTACACCTACTCCGGCTCCGACAGAAGAATCTACACCTACTCCGGCTCCAAATCCGAACCCGAACCCGGCAACATCTACTCCGACGCCGGTAGCTCCGGTCGTTCCGGCTACGGTTGCAACACCCACCCCGAAACCGACTGCCACACCTTCCACAACGCCGAGCGATAACGGCGGAAAAGGCGATGGCAATAATGACGGCGAAATAGGCGAAACGATCAACGATAACGAAACACCGCTTGCAAACGGTGAAGACATCGCAGATAACGCAACGCCGCTCGCAGGTCTCGGCACGGGCGCTTGGGCACTCATCAACCTGATTCTCACCATCGTGACGACCCTCCTTTCCATCCTCCTTCTCATCGGCTATATCGGCAAGAAAAAGAAGGCGTTGGAAGACGAAGACGGCAACGTGGTTCTCGATGAGAACGGCAAAGAGGTTATGGAGTACGAAAAGAACAAGAAGGGCCTTTGGAGACTCATCAGCATCATCCCGGCTCTGATTGCCATCATCGTCTTCATCTTCACCGAAGACATGACCCTGCCGATGATCTTCGTCGACAAGTGGACAATCCTCCATGTTGTAATCGCGCTGGTACAGGTCGTTGTTATGGTCCTCTGCAAAAAGAAGAAGGACGAAAACGACGAAGACGAGAACGCAGCAAACGCGTGATGGAACAAAAGCATAAGGCGTAAGCCAAAGTAAGACGGGATGTCCCCCCAAAAGGGACATCCCGTTTCTTATGCACGTTGTGTTTTCCACAGAGTTTTTCTGTATTGTGGAAGGATCAGCTGCACGTGCATAGACCGCACGGCAGGCTTTGCGCAAAAGAATACCGCACAAGGTGAGTTTACCCTATGCGGTATCTCTTTTTATAGCGGTTTAGTTTTCAAATTTCGCATCTGCAAGGTACAGATAACCGACGGCACGCAGCGAGGCGAACGCGCCCTCCACTTCAATGCGAACGGTGGAAGCGCCGGAAATACTCAGGCTCAGCGCGCTTGCGGGGCTGTTCACCGTGAGCGAGGAAACTTCATACTGCAAATGGTCGTCCACATAAATGCGAACCGTGCCGATGAAATCGTCGGAGGTATCGCCCTCCACGACCCATGTTCCCGTCAGGCGCTTATATTGTCCGTTCGGGGCGTATTCGGTGTAGACGGTTTTTGCGATGACAGGGTACAGCGAGAAGTTAAGGCCGTTGCTGTACGCATTGCCGTTTGCGTCATAGGCTGTCCAGTTCTGGCTGCAATCTTCGCCGCCGCTTGGAGAAAGATCTGTCAGCGAAACGGGGTAAAGCGCCCTGTATTCTTCAATCTTAGCCGCAATGTCGCTGTCGCCGGAGAGGATGTCGTCGGCGTTTTGCAGCGTTTCCACCGCGTCATAATAGCGGCTTTCACCGGCCTGCTTTGCGGCAGCATCGAGAATTTTTTGCTTATACTGGTTTTTGTAGGTGGCAATCTGCGCGTCGATGCGCTTGTCGCTGCGTGTGGCGTCCTGCAGCACGTTAACGGCGCCGGGCAAGTCGCCGTCATCCGCGAGCGTTTTGGCGGTGCCGAGCAGCGTTTCCACGTAGTTGTTGAGCTCTGCATCCTTAATCTCTTCCAGCTTAGCCTGGATGTCTTTATCATCGCCGAGGATATCGGCGCTGTTCATCAAAATGGCTTCGGCACCGAGGAAATCTTTCTCGTCCGCGCGGCTCTGCGCATCGCTTAACACTTTTTCTTTGTACGCGGTGCGGATGTTCTGAATTTGCGTCTGTGCGTCGTCGTGGTTCACATCGGCGTGAATGACCTTCTGATATTCCGTAATGGCGCGGCCGTCTTCGCCCTGTGCCTGCAGGCTTTTGCCGTTTTTGTAGGCCTCTTTGGAGTCTTTCAGCGATTGAATGCCGTCGAGCTGATCGTCGAGACCGATGTTCGGGAACAGCTTTTGCAGGCGGTCGAGCAGTTCATAGGAGCTGTCGTAGTTCGCTTCGCTTTTATTGTATCGGTCGATGACCGTCTGGGCATATTCCTGCATTTGGTCGGAGACCGAAGCGAGTTCGTCCTTTGAAAGCGTGGGAAGTACCTGCGCCGCAGCGGAATAATCGTAAGCGTCAAGCGCGCGGGTGAGCTTTTGCATGGGTGCATTGTACCACCAGAAAATGCCGCCGATTGTAGCGCCGATGGCGATGAGAATGGGAAGCACGATGAAAAGCCATTTAAAAGAACGCTTTTTCTTCGGCTTTTCGTCGTATTCCTCGTAGGCGTAGCCGTCGTTATACGTATATTCTATGGGTTGCACGCGCGGCTCCGGCCCTGAAATTTCCTCCGGGGTGGGGGAAACGGTGAATGTGCCCTCGTGCTCCATGCCTTCGGGTTTGTCGCCGAGCGCATCGCCGGAGGAAATATCCTCCGTGAAGTCCGTCGGGGAATGGTTGTAAATATCTTCGCTGTCCGGACTGTTTGAAGGGGTATCTTCAGCTTCGGGTGTCGGTTCCGCTTCGGAGAGGCTCTCTGTCGAATTTGAGGAGATGTCTTCCACGGCAGTCTCCGTGGGCGTTTCCGATGCGGGGGCAGATTCCGACTCCGGTTCACTTACGGGTTGTGCAGTGGCTTCCGGCAGGCGCACAACGGGGTTGCCGCAGAGCGTGCATTTTTTCGCGCCCTCCGGCAAGGTGGCGCCGCAGTATATACAAAACATAAGTGACCTCCTAATGTTTGTGGTCCCGCAGATAAAATCTGCGGTGTTTTCCATAGCATACAATATTCCGGGAAATCTGTCAAATGTTTAGAAAAAATATGGGAGATAAAGCAAAGAGAGGGAACGAAGCGTTCCCTCTCTTATCCCCAAAAGTGCCGCTAATCGGCTATTTTAGTCTCCAAAATATGTTTCTGTTCCGGCGAAACGGTCTTCAGCGCGGCGAGCGAATACGGTATCCCCAGCGCGTCCCATTTCGTTTTGCCGATGTCGTGGTATGCCATGATCTCGGCCTTTTCAATACAGGTATATTGATGCTTGAGCGCACAAATCGCCTCAAAGTGCGCGTCCGTGTCGTTCACGCCCGGAATGACCGGGCAGCGCAACCACACATGCGCATGCGCGTCCTCAAGGGCTGCCAGGGACTCGAGGATCGGCGCAAGCGGCGCGCCTGCCCATTTTTTGAGGGCATCGGGGTCGCTGTGCTTAAAATCGAACAGAAAAAGATCGGTGAGCGGTATCAGTTCTTTTAAGTGTGCGGCAGAGATCAAACCGTTTGTCTCCAGCGCAGTGTGGTACCCTTTTTCACGGCAGGCTGTAAGCAGCTTTTTCAGGAGTTCAAAGTGCAAAGAAGCCTCGCCGCCCGAAAAGGTGACGCCGCCTTTTGACGAGCGGTAATATTTTGCGTCCTTGTCGATCTGCTTCATCACGGCTTCCACCGTCATTTCGTGCCCGGAAAGCTCCAGAACATCGTTCGGACATACTTCGGCACATTTGCCGCACGCCGCGCATTTTGCACGGTCAAAAACATGTGTGCCGTCTGCTTTTATTTCATGCGCTCCGTTCGGACATACCGCAGTGCATGCCCCGCAGGATGTGCATTTTTCGCGGCGAAACAAGAGCTCGGCATCGATTGAAAAGCTTTCCGGATTGTGGCACCACGCACAGTGCATGTTGCACCCTTTGAAAAACACGGTGGTGCGAATGCCCGGCCCGTCATACACGCAAAAACGCTGAATATCAAAAATAAGATCCCGCATATCGGCCTCCGCTTACGCGCCGTAGGTCGTACGCTCAATAATCTCGCGCTGCACAATAGGATTCAGTGTGACAAATCTCGCGGAGAAGCCGCCGATACGCACGAGGAGGTTCTGGTAGTTTTCCGGGTGCACCATGGCGTTTTCAAGGTCATCCTTGCCGATGACGCACAGGTTCGTCTGCACGCCGTCGTTGTCGTAAAACGCCTTCAAGACGGCTTCTACTTTATCCATAGAGCCCTTGAAGAGCTCCTTTGTGAAGCGCACATTGTTGATAACACCCACGTGCTTTGTATTGTCAAACTTCGACATGGAGTTGAGCAGCGCCGTAATGCCGCACTTATCCGCGCCGATGGAAGCGCCGTTGGCGTTTGCCATGGGGCTGCCGGCCTTTCTGCCGCAGGCAGACGCCGCACAGAAGTTGCCCCATTCTGCGCTCATGGAGTTGTTGACGCTGACAATATTGTAGTGGTCAAGCCCCGCAGCTTTACCTGCCGCCATGGTAAGGTCGGCAATATCGGTGAAAAGGCGCGTTGCGATGTCGTCAGCCGTGTCGTCGTCGTTGCCGTATTTCGGTGCGGAAAGGCACATGCGGCGAATATCGTCGTGACCCTCAAAATCGTGATCCAGCACATCGATGAGCTCCGGCAAAGTGAGCTTCTTCTCGTCGTAAACGAGCGTTTTAATGGCCGTCAGGCTGTCTGCACAGCTGATGATGCCGAACATTTCGCTGGAAGCATTCAGGTAACGCACGCCGCCTTCAAACGTCGCCTTGCCGCGCGCGATGCAGTCGTTCAAAAGCAGGCTGAGGTGCAGATACGGCGCGTTTTCGCCCGCAATTTTATAGTTGAGGTATTTGTGTACAGCAAAGCGGTCAATGGTCGGCTTGAGCTGTGCAAGCACGGCGTCATACAGCTTTTCAAAGGTATCAAACTGCGCCGGGTCGCCGGTCTTTTCGCCGCAGGGAACGTTCTGGTAGAAATCAAGGCCGTTGTGCAGCGCAATTTCCAGCGCTTTCAGCGCGTTGATGCCGTTGTTCGGTGTGCCTACGCTGTAACCGACCATGACGTATTCGCCGCAGCCGAACGGCACATATTGCTCGGCTTCCTCATGCGAAACGCCAAAGACCTTTTCCACAGCTGGTACATTCGTCTCATCGGAGTAAATAATCGGGAACGTGGTGCCCTCTGCATTCACTTCCATCGCCTTGCGGAAAACGGTCTCGTCCATGTCGCTGTAATAGCGCAGGGTGAGCTGCGGCACAGTCTCGCGGAAGCGGCGGGAAGCTTCCATGATGACGATGGCGAGGCGGTCGGCTTCCTTCTGGTGCTTTCTGCCCACGCCGCCGATGATTACGCGGCAGTCATGGATCTTGTTAATCTCTTTAAAGTGCTTATAGAGATACAGCACGGTCTGCACGGCTTCTTCTTCCGTGATGCGCCCCGCGTCGATATCCGCGGCGTAGAGCGGCCCAAGGTAATCGTCCATGCGGCTGTAATTCATAATGTCGCTGCTGACAGCGTAGATCCACATCAGCTGCACGCCCTCAAGGAACGTCTTCGGTGTGCTGTGCTGAATGTTTAAAAGTGCTTCGGCAAGCTTTGTAAAGCGCGTTTTGGCTTCTTCGGTCTCTGCTTTTTCGGCAAGCTCCAATGCCTGTTCGCGGTAACGCTCGCATGCGCCGCGCAGGCTTTCAATCCACAGCTTTAAAGCCGTGTAGAACGAAGACGCGCCGTTCGCTTCCGCCGCACGGTCAATCTCCTGATCGAGCCCGTCAAAGCCGAGACGAATGAGCTTTTCAAAATCGAGGTTTGTACCTGCCACGCGGCAGTCGCAGTTGCCCACGCCCGCACCGGGAAAAGCTTTCGGCGGCACATAGCCGTAGCGCTTCGAAAATTCCAATTCAACCTTGCGCGCGGTGTTTTCCTTGTGCCAATAGGCCTGCACAGCCTGCAAAGCGTAGTCCTCCGCAGCGGTGATCTCACCGTTTTGCTTACAAGCCATGTATGCGTTCAAAAATTCATGCTCGTTAAAGTAATACGTGTAAATGCCGCCGACCTGCGAGGAAAAGCCCACAAAGTCGTGCTCATAGCGGCCCGCGATGCCGTCGTTTTCATCCATCGGCACTAAGATATGACGAAGCTGAAAATCCATGCAGGCGGCTTCACGCAGGTAAATGTCGTTTGCGTTCTCTTTGTAAACGCGCGTGAATTCCAACGCATTGCGCAGTTTTTGAACATCGGTCTTGAACATACCGTTATCCTCCCTAGTTTATATTTAAAATTTCTTGATTCCGCTTTTTTGACGCGTTATAATAGCAGAAGAAAGGGGGTGCCGAAATGAGCGACGTTGAACTTCTGCATTTTTCCGAAGAAAATCTGCACACCGGTGAGGGTGCGCGCGTTCTGCACCAGTGCGGTGTGCCGGCGACGTATAAAATTCACACGCATGATTTTTACGAACTGTTTCTCGTCTCGCACGGCGGGGCCATCCACGCCGTAAATGGACGCTCGCAGCTGCTTTCCGAGGGCTCGTTCGTTTTGATGCGCCCGAGGGACGTGCACCGCTATGATTTTTTCAACAACGCGGATTTCGAGCTGCTCGATATCGGTATTCCGCGCACGGTGTTTGAGCGCTTGTGCGATTATTTGCAGCTTGACCGCGCTATATTTGATACGCCGGAGCTGCCGTTACATTGTGTGCTTTCCGGCCACACCTTAACGGATGTGCAGGAAAAGCTTTTGAACACGAACCGCTTTGCCGATAACGAAACGGCGTGTCGCTACATTTTAAGCCTGTTTCCGTATTTGGTGCAGTTGTTTCTTACAGCACCCGCGCCGGAAGCGATTTTGCCTGCGTGGTTTTCGGAGCTGCTTGAAAAAATGGAGCGGCGCGAAAATTACACCACAGGTCTTCCGTGTCTTTTGGCGCTTGCAAATATGTCGCAGGAGCACCTTACGCGGTCGTTTCGCCGCTACATCGGCATGACGCCGACGGAGTACATCAACGGCAAGCGATTGTCTTTGGCGGCGCAGCTGCTTTTGCAGGGGGACATGCCCGTCATTGAAATCTGCGGTGCATGCGGCTTTAACAGCTTAAGCCGGTTTTACCGCTTATTTACGGAGCGCTACGGCTGTGCACCGAAGGCGTTCCGCACGCAGTTTGCGCATGCGCAGTCCGGGCAAGGTTCGCCTATATCTTTATCATAATCGTTTTGCCGTTTGATTTCCTCAAACGCATTGACTAAAACTTCCACTATATTGATATTCAAAAAATACCGCACAAAGTGCAAAACGCAGCTTTGTGCGGTATGGCAGAAAATGAAAAATGCAGCTCTCTCGAATAGAGAAGGCTGCATTTTTGTGCGTTAACCCACCGGCTGTTCCTCATCCGTAAACTGGCTGCGGTACAGCTCGGCGTAGAAGCCGTTTTTCGCAAGCAGAGATTCGTGGTCGCCCTGCTCTACGATGTTGCCGTCGCGCATGACGAGGATAACATCAGATTCCTTGATGGTCGATAAGCGGTGTGCGACGACGAACGAGGTGCGTCCGCGCATCAGCTTTACAAACGCGCGCTGAATGCGCAGCTCGGTACGTGTATCGATGGAAGACGTCGCTTCGTCCAGAATCAGCATAGGAGGCAGCGTCAGCATGATGCGCGAGATGCACAAAAGCTGTTTCTGTCCGGCGGAAAGGCTGCCGCCGTCTTCGCCAATCTGCGTATAGTAGCCGTTCGGCAGTTGCTCAATAAAACTGTGTGCGTGCGCGGCCTTTGCGGCGGCGATAACGTCTTCTTCGGAAGCGTCTGGGCGGCCCATGCGGATGTTATCGAGCACAGTGCCGGTTTTCAGCCATGTTTCCTGCAGGACCATGCCGAAGTTACGGCGCAGTGCGCGGCGCGGGATAGTCTGCGTATTCGTACCGTCCACGCTGATGCTGCCGCTGTCCGGGTCGTAGAAGCGCATGAGAAGATTGATCATCGTCGTTTTGCCGCAGCCCGTCGGGCCTACAATGGCGACGCGGCAGCCTGCTGGTACATCCAAGCTGAAATTGCGGATGAGCGGGCGGTCTTTCGTATAGGAGAAGCAAACGTTATCGAACGTGACCTGTCCCTTTGCGGTCTCGCTGTGCTCCGGCAGCAGTTCGGGGTCGGCAGACATTTCTTCGCTGTCGAGGAATTCAAGCAGGCGGTCTGCGCAGGCGAGCGCGTTCTGAAGCTCGGTGATAACGCCGGAAATCTCGTTAAACGGCTTCGTGTACTGGTTTGCGTAGCTCAAAAAGCAGGAGAGCATACCAATGGTGAAGCCCTGTCCGGTCACGGCCAGAAAAGCGCCGATGAGCGCGACCGCCGCGTACACAACGGAGTTTACAAAGCGCGTGGCGGGGTTTGTGATGGAGGAGAAGAATGTCGCCTTTAATGTGTGGCGGCGCAGCTCTTCGTTGATGGTGTCGAATTTCTCCATGTTCTCGCCTTCGTGTCCGTATGCGCGCACGACCTTTTGGTTCGTGATCATCTCATTGATGAATGCCGTCTGGCGGCCGCGTGTTTCGGACTGTAAGCGGAACATGGCGAACGTTTTCTTTGCGATGAAGCGCGCCACCAAAATGGAAAGCGGTGTGACAAGCACCACGACAAGCGTTGTCCAAACGTTGACAGAAAGCATGAAGCCGATGGTGCCGATGATCGTCACAACGCCGGTAAACAGCTGTGAGAAGCCCATCAAAAGGCCGTCTGCAAACTGGTCAACATCGGCAATGATGCGGGAAACGATGTCGCCGGTTTCGTGTGCGTCGAGGTAAGAAAACGGCAGACGGTGAATTTTTTTAAAGGCTGCCTCGCGCATATCGCGGATGGTGTTGTACGTGACCTTGTTGCCGCAGACATTCATCAGCCACTGGGCGAGCGCCGCGCAGCCGATGAGCACCGCGCAGGTGAAGAGCTTCGGCAGGATAACGGCAAAGTTGACCTGTTCCTTGCCGATGATGGCATCGATGGCGTCGCCGACGAGCACCGGGATGTACAGCGAGCACAGCACGCTGACTACGGCAAGTGCAAGCAGCAAAATGATGGTCGGCAGATACGGACGGATTTGCAAAAGAACACGTTTAATGGTACTGTTTTTGTTATTTATCTTGCTCATTTCGCAGCTGCCTCCTTTCCGCCAAACTGAGAGTCATAGATCTCGCGGTACACGGAGCAGTTCTCAAGGAGCGCATCGTGTGTGCCGCAGCCGACAAGCGCGCCGTTATCTAAGACGAGAATCTTATCCGCGTGCCGCAGCGAAGATGTGCGCTGCGAGACGATGAACACAGTCGGCTTATTCGGCAGTGCGGAAAGCGCGCCGCGCAGCGCCTTTTCGGTCACATAGTCGAGCGCGGAAGCGGAGTCGTCCAGAATGAGAATCTCGGGGTTACCTACAAGTGCGCGGGCAATGGAAAGGCGCTGGCGCTGTCCGCCCGAAAGGTTGCGGCCTTCGGCGGTAATCTTCATATCGAGCCCGCCCTTACTTTGTACGAAGTCTGCGGCCTGCGCAGCCTTTACGGCTGCCTGCATCTCTTCGTCGTTGGCATTTTTATTGCCCCAAAGCAGGTTTTCGCGCAGCGTGCCGCGAAACAAGACCACGCGCTGCAATACAACGTGCACCTTTTCGCGCAGTTCTTCAAGCGAATAGGAATTCACGTTGCGGCCGTCCACGCGGATGGTGCCGGAGGACGCATCGTAGAAGCGGGGGATAAGCCCCACAAGCGTCGTTTTTCCGCTGCCTGTGCCGCCGATAACGCCGATGATCTCGCCCGGCTCGGCGGTGAAGCTGATGTTTTCGAGCGCGTCCTTCGCGCCTTCGTTATAGTGCATGGAAACGCGGTCGAACTCGACGGCGTGGGTATTGTAGATTTTCTTGTCGTCGGAATAAACGGTGTTTGTGTCGAGCTCGAGCACGTCGCGGATACGTGCGGCGCTTGCAAAGGACTTTGTTACGGTGATGATGAGGTTTGCAAGTTTGATGAGCTCAACTAAAATCTGGCTCATGTAGTTATACAGCGCCACGACCTGACCCTGCGTCAAAATGCCGGTGTTGACCTGAACAGCGCCGTAATGGATGAGCAGAATGATGCCGACGTTAATCAGGATAAACGTAACCGGGTTTAAAAGTGCGGAGATACGGCCCGTGGATTTCTGGAGCTTGGAGAGCAGCGAATTTTGACCGATAAATTTTTCTGTTTCGGTGTCTTCACCGCAGAACGCGCGTATGACACGTGCGCCGTTCAGATTTTCACGCGTGGTGTTCAAAACGGAATCCAGCTGGTTTTGAATAGCCTTGTAGCGCTTGATGGTCAGCAGCATGATGCCGAATACCACAACGGAGAGCAGAGCGACCACAATGAGGAACAGCAGCGCGCTGCCGGGATCAATGGTGAACGCCATAACGCATGCGCCGAACACAATGAACGGCGAGCGCATAAACAGGCGCAGTACAAGGTTCACACCGTTCTGCACCTGGTTTACGTCATTTGTGATGCGTGTCAGCAGCGTGGAAGTGCCCACACGGTCCAAAAGAGAGAAGGAGAGTTCGTTGATTTTTTGGAACAAGCTGTGACGCAGCCCGGTGGCAAAGCCCACGGCAGCCTTTGCGGCAAAATACTGCGCCGTGATGGCACTGATCATGCCGACCACACCGAACCCGACCAGAAGCAGACAGCGGGAGATGATGAAGCCGGTGTCACCGGTCTGAATGCCCACGTCAATAATCTGCGCGATTACGAGCGGGACAATCAGCTCAAAGGTGGCTTCGAGCAGCTTGAAAAGAGGCGCTAAAAACGACTCTTTCTTGTAGTCTTTCATGTAAACGAGGAGCTTTCGCATGGCGTTCGTCCTTTCCGAACAGTTTAAACGGCATAGTTTTCCATACAATTCCGTTTTTGTCAGTAATTTTCATTATACCGCCTATTATAGTGTAAGTCAAATCGAAACATACCCTGCTACGGAGCGCAGCAGGGTATGTTCTATAGAATTATTTATTCACAGGAAAGCTCTACCGGGTCTGTAAAGTGTTCGTTGTTGTAGATGTCGCGCAGGGTGTATTGGATCACCGTGCGGTATTCGCCGATTTCCTCATAGGCGACGACGGGTTCACTTGTGTATGTTACCGGGTCGCCGAGCGTGTAGTCCCGGTCGTAGTTGAAATCGTAATCATAATACGAACAGGTGTACTGAATCTGATCCGTCTCCGTAAAGCTGTGCAGACCCTTTGCCGCTACCGTAGGCTCTTCGGTCTTTAAGCGGTAGCCCGCAACAAAGCCGCTGTCATGGTCGCTGTCCCAGCGCAGAACGATCTCAATATCGGTGCTGCCGTTCAGTTCGGCCGGCACATAACCCGTTGTGTACCAATAATCGTCCGTCTGTTCCTCGGTTTCGGCGTAGAACGGCACAATCACGCCGTCGATCGAGATCCATGTATAGTCAAAATCGACTTTCAGGTCGCCGTCGTCGTCAAACTCGTACACGTTGTCATTGCCAAGGTCAATGTATCCCTCGCCGTCGTCGAGGTAAACGGTCATATCAATGTACGTGATGAGGTTCCATGCTTCATCGGAAAGAGAGAGTGCATAATAGTCGCCCTTGTCGATAAGTTCAAAATCATTGTCGTTTATTGTGGTGACGTTTCCGCCGCCAACCTCGGAGGAATCGAACCAATCGTAGTAGGAGTAAAAATCGATATCACTCTGCGAAAGCGACTGCCCGGAGAGCATCGCGTTCATGAATTTATCGTAGAATTCAAAATACGATTCCGGGAAGCCGACACAGGTCATTTCAAAGCGTGTATCGCCGTAGTAATCCGGCCACAGGCACGGAAAATAGACTGCAATGCCCGCGGCGGACTTTTCATAGGTGACGTTATACACCACCATATTCTGAACGGCGGCCTGCACATCGTCCTCGGTGCCGAGGGAAAGGCTCTGCTTTGTCAGCGCGGCGAGGTCGGAAAGATCGACCTGGTCGTATTCGTTGTCGCCGAATTCCCGCACGTTGTTGCGCACCTGCGAAAACGCACCGTAGCTGCCGCTTTGCAGTGCGGTGTAGGCGCTTCCCCAGTAGCTTTCCAACGCGGCGTATAATTCCGGCACATAGCGCAGGTCTAAAACGGAAAGCGTCGGCATGTCGGCGAAAATATAGGCCTCAAGGAAATCGTCCGCCAGCTTTTTGCCGAGCTCCGCCGTGGGTACGGCGGGGTCTTCCGCTAACATCGTAAGCCAGTTTTTGTACGCCCAGCCCTCGCCGGGCTCGGATTCTTCGGAGGCGATGAGGTAATCCGCATACGGATCCAAGGCGTAGGCCACCTCTGCCGTCGCCATCAGGCAGGCGTCAAAGCCGATGAAATCAAACTGCACGCCGCCGTTATACAGCGCTGTAGAAAGAGAAGAGAGCGTCAAAGAGGTGTCTTCGTACAGCTCGTCGTAGCCGAAGCCTGTCATGGTGCCGCCGCCGTGATCCCACAAAATGAGCTCGTAGCGGTCTGCGGGGTAGCTTTCGGCGGAAAAGCGAATGAAATCGGAGAGCGTGTCGGCGTCCGTCATATTCATGCTGCCAAGGCTTTGGAGCAGCGTCATATCGCCGTTTTCGATCACAAAGCGCTCACTTTCATCGTCTGTACAGACATCGTTCCACCAGGTTTCGGTGCCGCCGGTCTGGAGTACAAGGTGAACGTTTTCGGAAAGCGCGGCATCTGCCATTTCCAAAAGATCGTCGGTCGCGGAGCCGTCCTCACTCTCTAAGTCGGAGCCGATCATGTACACCATTACCGTGACACTTTCAGCGTTTGCAACATCCGTGTAAAACGCACGCAGGTCGCCGTCTTCGGTCGGCACAGGGGTGGAGATGATGCCGGAGGACGCGGAGCTTTCCGAAATTACGGAGGACGAAGCTTCGCTGTTTTCACGAGCTTTACCGGCTAAGACCAAAACCGTGCTGCATCCTGTGCAGTTAAAAATCAAGCCGAAGCTGAGCAAAAGGGGCAAAACGCGGGATAAAAACCGTCTCATACAAAACTCCTTTTATGGCTGTGGACGGAAAACGACCGTGCCGGTTGCGTCGTCCATGCTTTCCACAATGGCGAGCGATTCGAGCGGGTAGCCCATCTCGCGAATTTTCGCGCCGCCGGGCTGGAACCCCTTTTCAATCGCGATACCGATGCCTTCCACCGTGCCGCCCGCCTGATTTACAATAGAGATGAGCCCCTGCAGCGCGCAGCCGTTTGCAAGAAAATCATCGATGATAAGAATGTGATCCTCGGGGCCGAGAAATTTTTTCGAGACGATCACGCGATTCACACGCTTATGCGTGAAGGATTCCACTTCGGAAACGTATACGTCGCCATCGATATTCACACTCCGGCTCTTTTTCGCGAAAACGACCGGCACGTCAAAGCATTCCGCCGCCACACATGCAATACCGATGCCGGAGGCTTCAATCGTCAGAATTTTGTTGATGGGCTTATCTGCAAAACGTCGCTTGAACTCTTCGCCCATTTGGCGAAACAGGCGCACATCCATTTGGTGGTTTAAAAAGCTGTCTACTTTCAATATATTGCCGGCTTTTACAACGCCGTCCTTTACGATACGTTCTTCCAGAAAATTCATACTGTTTTGTCCCCCGAGGTTCTTGTTGATTCTATTGTACCGAAGCGAAACGGGAATGTCAATTCCGAATGCGCATAGGAAAGCGCGTCTGCCCCGCGAAGCTGCTTTCCAAAGAGAAATCAAGAAGCCCTCCCGTATCGGTCATGGATATGCTTCCTTTATAGGGTACATATCCATCACTTCGGGAGGGTGTTTTTGCTTTTATTCAGAAATTCTTATTGTTTTCCGGCGGCGTCCAGGTGAAATCCTCGGCGGAAAGAAGCGTTTTGCCGCTGTGAAAGCGGTCAAGCTCCGCGGTGCACAGCCGCACGGCGCCTTCAATGTACGTGTCCGCCATGGCAGCCGTGAAAAAGTAGGGGGCATCCGCCGGCGCGGGCACAAAGTTCTGATGAATCGAACGCAGAAGACCTTCGGCGTCAAACGGCTCAAAAGCGAAAATCGGTTCCTGCGTGAAATTTTCCGGGACGGCAAGGTCATCCCGAATATTATATTTTTGAATGAAATGACGGTTTAAAAGCGTGTAATCGTGGTGCATGCGCGCGGTGCTTTCCGGCGTGTAGGGATTCCAGCCGAAGGTGTCGTACAGTGTTTTACGGTACAAAGCATCCTCGATGAGGTGCAGATAGTAGCCGAGGTAAAGGTCGTCTTTTTGCATATGCTCGCCGAACTGCGCGCGGTACGCTTCAAGATCATAAAGCCGAATGCCGAGCTTTTCATTGTAAATGCGAAAATGTGTTTTCCGCTTGTTTACGGAAGCGTCCGGCAGTACCGCGCCAAAGCGCAGCCGCGCACCGTCGTGCATAGGAAACAGTTGCAAAATTTTATCCGTGATCGCGTAGTGCATGAGACTGGAAGCCATATTTTTTTACCTTTCTTCCGTAATTTTCGGGAGCGGCATTTGCAAATATCCGCAGGCGGGAATATCCTTTTCGGTAACGGGGCGAATCATGGGAAAGCCTTCTTTTGTTTTAATTCATCTTATCCAACCGTACGACGCATTCTACATGGTCGGTGTGGGGGAACATGTCTACGGGCTGAATCTTTTCGGCGTGATAGCCGCGCTTTGTGAGAAAATTAAGGTCGCGCGCGAGCGTTTCTGGGTTACAAGAGACGTATACGATGCGTCTCGGTGCAAGTGTGAGCGCGCAGGAGAGAAACGCGGTGTCGCTGCCGGCGCGCGGCGGATCCATGAAAAGCACGTCGCAGTGTTCACCGGCGTTTGCCATATCTACCATGAAGTCGCCTGCATCGGCGCAGACGAAGCGGATATTTTTCACGCGGTTTAATTTTGCGTTTTCACGGGCATCGCGCACAGCGTCGCGGTTCACTTCTACGCCGAGGACCTGTCCGGCTTTTTTGGCGGCGACCATGCCGATGGTGCCGATGCCGCAGTACGCGTCAATGACGGTTTCTTTGCCCGTGAGCTCCGCAAATTCCATCGCTTTGCCGTACAGCACCTCGGTCTGCACGGGGTTAATCTGGTAGAATGATTTTGCCGAAATGCGGAAGCGCAGCCCGCAGAGAATATCCGTGATATAGCCGGGGCCGTAGAGCGTTTTCTCGTTCTGCCCGAGCAGCATGGAGGTGTAGCGGTCGTTGACATTTTGAATGATTGTGGTAATCTCCGGGTGAAGCTTTAACAGCGCACGGGTGAAATTGTTGCGCGCGGGGAAGATCGGCGTACCGGTGACGAGCACAACCATGACTTCGCCGGTCTGGAAGCCGCGCTTGACGAGCACATGGCGCAGAAAGCCGCGCCCGGTGACTTCATTATACGTTGTCATTTTGAAATCGCGCAGCAGGCGGCGGATATCGACGATGATGCGGTCGGCAATTTCGTCTTCCGTCATGCAGCTGTCCACGGCGACGATGTTGTGCGTGCTGCTCTGGTAAATGCCGGAGATGATGCGTCCGGCACGCGTGGTACCGAATGCGGCCTGCACCTTGTTGCGGTAGTGGTAGGGGTTCTCCATGCCGATGATGGGCTCTACGCGGCAGAATTTGCCGAGCAGGCGGATGCACGTGCGCTCCTTGTGCGCGAGCTGTTCCTTATAATCGAGGTTCTGCAGTTGGCAGCCGCCGCACTTTTTGCTGTGCGGACAGCGCGTTTTGTTCTGTGTGCTTTCCATTTCTATATGTCCTTCCGTAGTTTAAATCGGTTTTAGCGGTTTATTTTATGAATTTGCCTTGCAAATTCATTGGGAGACCCCCTAATTGTGTCTCCCACACCACAACAGTCCACCGGACTGTTGTGGTTCTCATCCTGATTTTTGTTAGGCAAAAGGTGTTTCGTCGTCTGCGGACGACGACACAGGGCGCTGCTCTAATGAACCCAAGCGAACGCACACGTTCGCTTTAAGCTTCTTGAAAAAGCTTAAGCAAAACTTTTAACCACCGTTGCCGTTGGCTTATGTTTCTTTTATACTATCATTTTGTTTCTCCAAAATCAAGAAAAGCCTTGTTTTCTGACCGAAAACACAAATTTTAGTTGAAAAGCGAAAAGTTCCGTGCTATACTGAATGTGAAAAAAGGGTGCTGACGTATAAAGTCGGCTGAGAGCGGCGTGAACGCCGAAACCTGTTACCTGATTCGGATAATGCCGACGTAGGAAAATACGCTTATTTTAAGTGCTTTTTATGCCGCGTGCCGAATGGGTGCGCGGTTTTTGTTTTCTCCGCTTTATCCCCTAAATCTCGGTAGAAAACCGGAGGAATGAACTATGAAGAACAACAATACAAAAAAGCTTGCGGCCTGCGCGGTTATGGTTGCACTGGGCGCTGTGCTCAGCATGATCAAGGTGCTTCAGATGCCGTTTGGCGGTTCCATCACGCTGCTTTCCATGCTGCCCTGCGCCATGATTTCCATCATGTACGGCCTCAAGTGGGGCTTTGCGGCTTCCTTTGTGGAATCCGTCGTTCAGCTTGCGTTCGGCATCACGATGGACGGCATCCTCGGCTGGGGCATGACGCCTTCTGCTCTCATCGGCACGATTTTGCTCGATTATATCGTGGCATACACGGTTATCGGCATTGCGGGCATTTTCCGCAAGAAGGGTTATGTAGGCATTTGCTGCGGCACGGCGCTGGCTGTTGCGCTGCGCTTTGTGTGCCACTTCATTTCCGGCGCCATTATCTTTGCAAACTTTGATGAGTTTGTGGCGTTCGGCGCTTCCTGGGTGGGCCACCCGTGGCTTTACTCCTTCTGCTACAACGGCACTTACATGCTGCCGGAGCTCATCTTCACAGTTATCGCGGCGGTTATTCTGTTCCGTCTGCCGCAGATGAAAAAGCTCATCGCGGACGAGGGCGAATAAATCTAAGCAAGCGGAAATTTCGGGCGGTGCTCTGCGGAGTGCCGCTTTTTTCGCATAAAATCCCGCCGCGGTAGTTGTGTATCTTTGAAAAACGTGGTATGATTGATAAATCACAAGCGCAGCATCCAGCTGCACGAAGCCGTGCAGCAGCCAGCGGCGCGAAAGGAGTTTAACAAATGAAGAAAGTTCTGAAGCCCGAAGAAAAGACCATGGAAAAAATCGTGGCGCTCTGCAAAAACAGAGGCTACGTATACCCCGGCTCCGAAATTTACGGCGGCCTGTCCAACTCTTGGGACTACGGCCCGCTGGGCTGCCTTTTCAAGGACAACGTAAAAAACGCGTGGAAACGCAAGTTCGTGCAGGAGAGCCGCTACAACGTGGCGCTGGATTCCGCAATCCTCATGAACCCGGAAGTCTGGGTGGCAACCGGCCACGTGGGCGGCTTCTCCGACCCGCTGATGGACTGCAAGGACTGCAAGACCCGTCACCGTGCCGATAAGCTCATTGAAGACTTCACCGGCGAATCCGCAGACGGCTGGACGAACGAGCAGATGCAGCAGTTCATCGCCGACAACAACATTGCCTGCCCGGAGTGCGGCGGCCACAACTTTACGGATATCCGCCAGTTCAACCTGATGTTCAAGACTTTCCAGGGTGTTACGGAAGACGCAAAGAGCCAGCTGTACCTCCGCCCGGAGACTGCACAGGGCATTTTTGTCAACTTCCCGAGCATTCAGCGCACCACGCGCAAGAAGGTGCCGTTCGGCGTTTGTCAGGTGGGCAAGAGTTTCAGAAATGAGATTACCCCGGGCAACTTCATTTTCCGCATTCGCGAGTTTGAGCAGATGGAGTGCGAATTCTTCTGCAAGCCGGGCACGGACCTCGACTGGTTCTACTACTGGAAGGATTTCTGCAAAAACTGGCTTTTGAACCTCGGTCTGGACGAAGCGAACATCCGCCTGCGCGACCACAGCCAGAAGGAGCTCTCCTTCTACTCCAAGGCGACGACGGATATTGAGTATCTGTTCCCGTTCGGCTGGGGCGAGCTTTGGGGCATTGCAGACCGCACGGACTATGACCTCACCCGCCATCAGGAGCATTCCGGCAAGGACCTCTCCTATTTCGACCCGGAGACGAACACCCGCTATGTGCCGTATGTCGTCGAGCCGTCTCTCGGCGCGGACCGCGTAGCGCTGGCGTTCCTGTGCGACGCTTACGACGAAGAAAACCTCGGCACCGAAGAAAAGCCGGACGTGCGCGTTGTACTGCGTCTGCACCCGGCACTGGCACCGTTTAAGGCAGCGATTTTGCCGCTCTCCAAGAAGCTGAGCGAAAAGGCCGGCGAGGTTTACGATGCGCTCGCAAAGAAGTTTTCCGTTGACTTTGACGATACGGGTTCCATCGGCAAGCGCTATCGCCGCCAGGATGAGATCGGCACGCCGTTCTGCATCACGTATGACTTTGACAGTGAAAATGACGGCTGCGTTACCGTTCGCGACCGTGACAGCATGGAGCAGGAGCGTGTGAAGATCGACGAGCTTGAAGCGTACATTGCAGAGAAGATCGATTTCTAAAGAAATATAAATAGACACAGCACCCGCCGTTTCGACTGCATGAACCGTGCAGAGAAGCGGCGGGTTTGTTTATTTTGCCGTTGAAACACCATGCAAAATATGCTAAACTAAATAAAAATGAATTCGAAATCGTGACACATAAAAGTTATCACGAAAGAGGAAATGGATTATGAGAAATACTTTTTCTAAACGTATATTTGTTGTTTTAGCGGCGGTTTTGCTCGGCGCTGCGCTGTGTGCGCCGCTTACCTTTGCGGATGAAGCCGATACGGCCGATACTACAGACAGCACCGAAACGGTGGACACCACGGAAGGCACGACCGACACCGCAGGCGAAGACAGCAGTGGAGCGGAATCGCTCTTTAATGAGCTGAAGGCCGATAACGGCGTCGGCCGCACGCTGTTCATTGCGGGTGCGGTGTGCATCGTGCTCGGCGTCGGCGGAATTGTCAGCATCATTTTGTGGCAGCGTGCAAGCCGTAACCGCGACAGCGGCGAAGCGGACCGCGCCGAGGTGCTGGATGAGATTGAGCAAGAGGAACGACGCAACCGCAGAAGACGCGAAGAAGAGCGCATGCGCCGCGAGCAGATGCAGGCGCGCCGTGAGGCAGAGCCCCGCGTGCCTACGTCCTTTGACCCGGATAAAGACACCGGCGAGCTGCCGGTGATGCCGGTGTCGGCAGGGTACACCGCAGAACGCCCCATCATGCCGGAAACGCCGGTCTCCATGCAGCCACAGAACGTGCGCCGCGCTGCGGTGCAGACCTCAGTGAATCGCGCGCCACGGCAAAGCGCCGCACCGAGAGCTGCAAAGCCCGCCGCACCTGCGCCGAAGCCCGTGCAGCAGCGCCCGGCAAATCCCCCAAAGCCGGCTGCACAAACAGTGCAGGCAAAGCCTGCCGCGCCGAAAGCGCCCGAAAAATATGACCTTGAGGACATTTTAAGAGAAGTCCGCGAGATGAACGCGAATAAATAATCGTACATAAAAAGGCCTTTGCATCTCCGTTTTGGACGGTGCAAAGGCCTTTTGTTGTCTTAATTTTGCGTCAGGTTCTTTTCTTTCTCGAAAAATGCTTTGCGCAATGTCTCGAATTCCTCGGGTGTGCAGACTTTTTTACAGGTGGAGATGAACGAGCCTGTCACTGTGAAGCACGCTTTCATGACGTCGCACGGGTAGTTTTCACACTGGCCGCAATGTGCGATGTGCTTTTCGTTCACGCATTTTACAAGGCAATAGCGGCACCAGTTTTCTTCCTTGCAGCCGGTACAGGCAATCTCCTCGTTTGTTACCACGTGGTCGCGGTAGCCGATTTTATACCACAGCTCGGCGGTGTGGTGCAGTTCTTCTTCGGTTTTGGTGTATGGCGGCACGTTGTAGCGCGGACATACCGCGCAGTCGTTTCCACACGCCGCAATGATTTTTTCACACATAGAGAACTCCCTCCAAAAAACTATGTCTATTGCAGCTCGTCACGGTAGTAGGCGAGAAGCAGATCGACCATTCTGCCGTAGGAGCGCAGACCGTTTTCCTGCCCGTTGGCTTTTAAATACGCGTCGTTCACGCGGTCGGAGACCTCGGAAACGGGCGTTTCGTACTGCTTCCAGTACGCATTATTTGACCGAATGTCGCGGCGCAGTGCGTCGCTTTTTAAAGCGTCCGCCCGGTTCCACAGGTCGCTGTCCACAGTGAGCAAAGCATTCATCGCGTGGACGGACGCCAAATACACACCGCTGTAACGGAATTCCGGGTCGTCACTTTGCAGGCACGCCAAAAATGCGATGAAATTCGCTTCGTCCTCGCGCATGTAGCCGGAAAGGTGTGAAAGCTCGTGGCACATCGTCACGGGGATCAATACGTCGTTCATGTGGACGTTGACGTTCGCTTCAAACGTGAACGGGCAGTAAATGCCGCTGATGTCAAGGTACGACATCACTTCCGAGAACAGCACGGGCTTCGGCTTGCCGTTTGTGTAGAGCGTGGAATACGTATCATGAAGGCTGTTGAATGATAATTTTGCTTCGTCTGCATCGAGAAAAACATCGTTTGAAAGCTGAAATACACCGTTTTCGTCTTCGGGCAGGTTTTCGCGCAATGTGTTCGCTTCGTTGATTAAATACACGCACACATCGTAAAGCTCCTCGGCGGAGGACTCCCGCACGGTAAGTCCGCTGACGGCGGCAAAGCTGTACCGGCGGTGGTTTGTGCCGTAGTTCGTTACGCACAAAAACGCGATGCACGTGGCGATGAGAACAGGAACCGACAAAAACCGTACAAAGTACGCAAAACGGCCCTCTTTATGACGAATGAGTTTATAAACGCCGTGAATGAGATACGCCAAAATGAAAAGGACAAGCGCGATCAGACAAAATTCGCCGACAGAAAACGGGAAGACGCCCGTAATGGCGGAAAAGAACTGCGCGTACATGGGGTAGATCGTCACGGCATACCACTCGGCAAAATCTGCGCTCTGCCGTGCGGCGAAGTCCAAAAGGAACGCCGCAGGCAGCAAAAGCAGCAGCCAAAAGCGCTTTAAACGAAACGCTTTAAGATAAGTTTTCATAGTTTGAATTCCTCGGCGCTGTATTGCCCGAGCTTTTGTTCGCTTTTCGGCTCGCGGCGCAGCGGGTCATATTGAAATTTTGCGCAGTGCTCTCCGCCGAGCTGCCCCGCAAGACATTTTTTCTGTACACCGTCCGCATGAAACGCGCAGTAAGCGCAGTCCGGCTCAATGCGGCTGCCAAACAGAGCGGGTGTTTGTTTTTTCTTTTTGCGTCCGAACACTTTCGTCGCCTCCGATTTTCAGGTTGCTCTTAGAGTTGTTCTCATTGTAGCATTTTCCCGGCGGAATTTCCACCACAAATTTTCGACGGTGTTTTTCCGCTGCGGAGAATACACGTGAGAAGAAAGAACACAGACAGCGCGATGAGCGCCAAGGATGATGCCGCGCTGCCCGCCATGGGTGCGGTGTTGAGGGGCGTGGTTTCCACGGCAACCGAGGTGTTTGCCGGGAGAAAATAGGAAAGCAGCAAATAAAATGCTGCGGAAAGCAGTCCGTTTAAAAAGCGTGCGAGAACATATCTCGTTTTCGACAGCGGCAGCCCCGCTTTGTGGAAAAAGGAGAAGATCTGCAAGTGGATGCAAACGCCGGAAAAGCCGAGCCCGAACGCTAAAAAATAAACCGGCAGGTGCCAATATATGCACTGTGTGACTCCGGCGGTGATCTCCAGACCCATCGTCAGCAATGCGCTGGAAAGCGGCGCGGTGAGCCCAAAGCGGGAGAGAAACCCGCATAAAAGCTGAAAAATGCCGGCATCGTGCAAAACGGCCAAAAGCATGGAAAACACAATGACGAACCCGCAAAGGGAAACGGTGGCCTTAATGCCGTCCTGCACAGCGGAGACGATGCCGCCGGGAGCAGCTTCCGGCGATTTTAGGCTTTTTTCGGGTTTTTCGGCAAAGCGCGACAGGGTGAGTCCCAGAAGTAACGGCGCAAGTGCGCAGGCAAAAAATAAATTCAGCCCGATGCGGTCGCTTCTTAATAATAAACTGCCCGTATAGGCTGCCGCAAACGCATAGCCCGGCGCGGTACAGAAGCATAACAGCCGCGCCGCCTGTTCCCTTGTGAGCTTTCCGGCCGCGTATAAATTTGCGGTGATCTTCGCGCCGGTAGGGTAGCCTGCGGTGAGCCCCAACAAAACGGCGGGAGCGGCGCAGGCGGGTAGGCGGAACACATGACGCATTACGGGGGAAAGCGGGCGAAACAGCACCTGCGCCGCGCGGCTGTTCGTGCATAGGCACGCGAGTAAAATAAACGGGAACAGCGAGGGAATCAGCATGCCGAGGCATGTGTGGATGCCGCTGACAACGCCTGCGGCGGCAGCGGTGCGGTGCCTGAGCAGGAGCAAGGCGAGCAGTAAAAGCGCGGCGGCGCGGACATAAAGCGCCGGAAGCTGCAATTTTTGGCGAATGAAAAAAGCGATATGTTCTGTATGCTTCGACACGGTGAACCCTCCTTTTGAAAAAGTATATGCGTGTTTTCCCGCACATACGTATAGAGGAGTAAAAAGAAAGAGGGTGGGCGTATGGGTGAGCTTGCAGATAAGCTGCGCTATGCCATGCAGGACGGCACGATCCGCACGGAGATTCTCGGCACGGCGAAGCTTATTTTAGAGGGTTGTGACGGCGTAATCGAATACGAAACGGAAAAGATCGGCCTGCGCTGCGGGCGGCGCGCCGTGTGGGTGGAGGGGAAAAACTTACGGCTTTTGTGTCTTGAAGAGGACGGCGCGGTGATCACGGGACATATTGAGGCGGTGAGGTTCGCATGAAGAAAATCACGCATTGGGTGCTCGGCACGGCAACGGCGCGTGTTTCGGGCGATACGGCACGGTTTATGAACATTGCGGTGAAAACGGGTCTGCGCCCCATTCGACTTCAAAAGGATGGGAAAGACGTGCTTTTCACCTTGTATGCGAAGGACTACAAAAAGCTGCATAAGATCAAACAACGCACGCACGCGCGGGTGAAGCTTGCGGAGAAAAGCGGCTTCCCGTTTCGGTTCCGCCGCATGCTGCGCCGACCGGGACTTTTGCTTGGTACGGCGCTCGGCGTGGCGCTGATGCTGTTCCTTTCCGGCTTTTACTGGGAGATGACGATCTCCGGTGAAGATATTCCGTATGCCGAAAGCGAAATTTTGGCGGCAGCAAAGCGCGTTGGCATGTATATCGGCGCGCCGCGAAGCATCGATACCGCTTTGGCCTCTGTCGCGCTTTTGGAGGAGCTGCCGGAGCTTTCGTGGGCATCGTTCAACACGGAGGGTTGCACCGTACAGCTTGAGCTGCGCACGTCCGTCACAAAGGCGGAGGGCGCGGAGCACGACGGCACGGGGGACATCGTCGCGTCACGCGCGGGGCTCATCCATTCTATCACGGCGCAAAACGGCACGGTGCTCGTGAAAGTCGGTTCTGCCTGCGCCGCGGGGCAGGTGCTCGTTTCCGGTATCACACAGGTGGGCGACCCGTATGACCCGGAATACAACCCCGTGCGCTGTTTTTACACCCGCGCCCGTGCGGAGATTCTGGCGGAGACACAGCGCACATTCACGGCATCCTGTCCGCTTAGTACCGAAACGGTGCGCGAAACGGACCTCGGTACACAGCGCGCGCTGTATATTTTGGGCGTGCGCGTGCCGCTCTCGCTTTCCGGCGCGCCGAAAGGCCAGACGGCATACACCCGCACGCCGTTCGTTTTGCAGGGGCACACGTTGCCGCTATGGGTGGAAACGGTGCGCGTATATGAGGAGGAGACCGTGCCCGTTACGTTCACGGAGGAAGAAGCGCAGCGCCGCGCGCTTGAAAATCTGCATCAGCTGCAAAAGCTTGCGCTCGGAGAAGACGGGCGTGTGCTTACGGAAAACATCACATATCAGACAAAAGACGGCGCGGTTTACGTCACGTCCCGATGCGTATGTCTTGAAAACATTGCGCAGGAGGCGCCGCTCACCCTGCCTGAAGAGCCTGAAAATCCGGAGAATATAGGGGTATTTGTCGGAAATGTACAGGGAAACGGCTAAATTTCGTTGAAAATTTCATAACCACATTGGGAACACTTATGCTATAATAAAACAGGAAATTCGGTTTTTTAGACTGCACGGTTTTTCAAAGTCGTGCGGCAAAAGGAGAACGATTTGGAAAGAAGCATTCATGTAGACAAAGCAGAATACGCGGCAGAGCTTTTCGGCAGCTTTGACGTGAACGCAAAGCGACTGGAAAAGGCATTCGGTGTAACGTTTTCCTGCCGCGATTCGCAGATCCACGTCATCGGCGAAGAACCCGGTGTTTCGCGCGCGGTGCGTGCGGCAGAAAGCCTTTTGCGGCTTGTCGAAAAGGGCGAAGTCCTAAACGACCAGAACGTCGGCTACTGCATCGACATGGTCATGGAGGACAGCGAAGCACAGATGGCGCCGCTTACGGACGGCTGCATCTGCATCACGGCGAAAGGCAAGCCCGTAAAGCCCAAAACGGTGGGACAGAAGAATTATTGCGACAATATTCGCAATAACACCATCACCATCGGCGTCGGCCCTGCGGGCACCGGTAAAACGTACCTTGCGGTCGCCATGGCTGTGACGGCGTTCCGTGCGCAGCAGGTGAACCGCATCATTTTGACGCGCCCCGCCGTGGAAGCCGGCGAGAAGCTGGGTTTTCTGCCCGGTGATTTGCAACAGAAGGTAGACCCCTACCTGCGCCCGCTTTACGATGCGCTGTTCGACATGCTCGGCGCGGAATCGTACGCCCGCCTTGTGGAGCGCGGCAGCATTGAGGTGGCGCCGCTTGCGTACATGCGCGGCAGAACGCTCGACGACAGCTTTATCATTCTGGATGAGGCGCAGAACACCACCTGCGAGCAGATGAAAATGTTCCTGACGCGTCTCGGCTTCAACTCTAAAATGGTCATCACAGGCGACATCACGCAGATTGATCTGCCGGACGGCAGACGCTCGGGTCTGAAGGATGCGATGCGTGTGCTGCGCAATGTGGATGACATTTCCGTTTTCCGCTTTACCGAAAAAGACGTTGTGCGCCATCGCTTGGTGCAGGATATCATTCGGGCGTATGAAAAAGCGTCCGCAGCAAAATAACCCCTATCGAAAGGATTTTAGCATATGGAAAAAATCAGAGTCATCATCACAAACAACCAGAAAGCGGTCAAAGTGCCGACCGGCGTGCGCATGCTCATCCGTCGCTGTTGCCACGCGGTTCTGCGGATGGAGAAGTTTGAGGATTCCGCTGAAATCAGCGTGACATTCGTGGACAACGAGCAGATCCGCGAGCTAAACGCGCAGTACCGCAACAAAGATGCCGCAACAGACGTGCTCTCTTTCCCCATGGGTGAGAACGGCGTGTATGACATCAACCACGATACCGGCGCGAAGATTCTCGGCGACATTGTGCTCTCCGTGGAAATGGCAATGGCACAGGCAAAGCGCTACGGCCACAGCTTAGAGCGCGAGATCGGCTACCTGACGGCACATTCTATGCTGCACCTGCTCGGCTATGACCACGAAAACGGCGGCATGGAGCGCGTGCGCATGCGTGAAAAAGAAGAATACGTTATGTCGCAGCTCGGCCTGCCGGGCACTTCCAGCTACACCGTTTAACATGGTGCCGGATTGGAAAACAAACGGTAAGACCCGCACGCAGGCAGACAGCTTTCGCGATGCCGCGCGCGGATTTTTCCATACCGTGAAAACGGAGCGAAACATGCGTATACACCTTACAGCGGCGGTATACGTTTTGTTTTTTTCGCCCTTTCTGGGCGTAACGCGCAGCGAATACGGCGTTCTGCTTTTGACCATCGCAATGGTTATCGCGGCGGAAGCGTTCAACACCGCCATTGAGATGCTGTGTGATTACGCGCAGAAAAGCTATAATCCGCTCATCGGCAAAACAAAAGATATCGCGGCGGGAGCGGTGCTTGTGTGCGCCGTTTTTGCCGCTTTTGTCGGTATAGCCGTTTTGTGGCGTCCAGAAGCGATCTTGGCGCTTTTGATAACAATCGTCACAAATCCGCTTTACCTTGTGCTTTTCATTCTGTCGCTCATTTTGGCCTTTTTCTTCATTTTCAAAGTGCCATGCGGCGTGCGGGAAAAGCTTCATAAAAAGTGATATAAATTATCAGAAAGGAAACCGCGGCTGCGTGCCCCGGGAAAACTATGGATACAGAAAACTACATGAACGAAAAATCGGCGTTTATCGCCATTGTGGGCAGACCGAACGTGGGCAAATCCTCTATTTTGAACCGCTTGCTCGGTACGAAGCTTGCCATCGTTTCCAATAAGCCACAGACCACCCGCACGCGCATTATGGGCGTGTGGACAGAGGGCGAAACGCAGCTGGTGTTCATCGATACGCCGGGCCTCATCAAGCCGAAGAACTCCCTCGGCGATTATATGGTGAAAAGCGTTACCTCGTCCGTCGCAGATGTGGACGCCTGCCTGCTCGTTGTGGAGGCAAACACGAAAATCTCCAAAGCAGATGAAGAGCTTGTGCACCGCTTTAAAGATTTAGGTGTGCCGGCGCTGCTCGCCATCAATAAAATCGACCTTTTGCAGGACAAAAGCGTTTTGATGGAGCAGATTGCGAAGCTCTCCGCGCTCTACGACTTTGAAGCTGTGGTGCCGGTCTCCGCGCAGGACGGCAACGGCATGGACGCGCTGCGTGAGGAGCTCATCGCACTGGCGGAGCCGGGCGGACACTTCTTCTCGGAAGATACACTCACAGACCAGCCGGAGCGCGTCATTGCGTCCGAAATCGTGCGCGAGAAAATACTGCGCTTTACGGATAAAGAAATCCCGCACGGCGTCGCAGTCGTGACGGAAAGCATGCGCGACCTCGGCAACCTGACGGAGATCGATGCGACAATCTATTGCGAACGCGCCACGCACAAGGGCATCATCATCGGCAAGGGCGGCGCAATGCTGAAAAAAATCGGCTCGAAGGCAAGAGAAGACATGGAGCGCTTTTTCGGCTGCAAGATCAACCTGCGCCTTTGGGTAAAGGTGAAGGAGGACTGGCGCCAGCGCCCGCAGATCCTCACAAAGCTCGGCTTTAACGAGCACGATTTTGACCAGTACCAATAAACCGTGATTTTCGGGAAAACGGTCACATTTTGAGAAATTGACAGACGTTTCCACGGATAAAACCCGCAAAAACCGCAGAAGCTAAAAACAGCCATACGGTTTAGGAGGCGTTTGTATGCGAAATTCCCCGATGCAGAATGCGGCGTATGCCGCGTGGAACAGCTTTTATAAAAGCGGCAAGGCGGAGGATTACATCCGCTACGTGCAGCTTACACGCCGGGAGCTTGCCGACGTGGATTTTACGGCAGGAGACTTTGATGCAGGTAAAGACCCAGGGACTCATCATTCGGGAGCAGACGGTGGGCGAGAGCGACCGCCTTGTCACGGTGCTGACGCGTGACGCGGGCGTGGTGCGTGCGTTTGCCCGCCGCGCCAAAAACTTAAAGGACAGCAAAAGCGCCGCAACGCAGCTTTTGTGCTATTCCCGCCTTTCTATTTTTAAGGGGCGGGAAAAATACATGATTGACGATGCCGAGCCGATCGAGGTCTTTTTCGGGCTTCGGCGGGACATCGCCGCGCTTTCGCTGGCGCAGTATTTCTGTGAGCTGGCGTACTTAATGGTGCCGGAGGATACGGATTCCGAGGAATATCTGCGGCTTATCTTAAATTCCCTGCATTTTTTATCAAAGGGCACGCGGCCGATACGGCTGTTGCAGTCCGTGACAGAGCTGCGTATGCTCTCGTCGGCGGGCTATATGCCAAATTTAGTCGCATGCGAAAACTGCGCCGCGTATGAGGCGGAAACGATGTTCTTTCTGCCGCAAAGGGGCATTATTCTGTGCGACAAGTGCTTTCACGGCGCGAATGAACCGTATGTCGCGCTGCCGCCGGGCGTGCTGACTGCCATGCGACACATTGCGTATGTGGATTTTGAGAAGCTCTATAACTTCTCGCTGCCGGAGGATGCGCTGAAAATTCTGAACGCCGCAACGGAAAGCTACGTTGTCCATACATTACATACCGTACCGAAGACCTTGGAGTTTTATAAAACGTTTTTGGATTAACAGAGGAGATTGACCCGGCAAAACCGGGTACGAAAAGAAAGCAGGAACAAAATGCTGAAAGATCATAAAGCGCTGGAGCTGGATAAAATTCTGCTTCAGCTTGCAAATGAAACCACTTGCCCGGATGCGGCGGAGCTGGCGCAGAAAATTGAGCCGGATACCGACATCCGCCACGTGGAGCGCCTTTTGCAGGAAACGGACGACGCGTTTGTTTTAATGGCAAAGTACGGCGCACCGTCGTTTTACGGCATGACGAATGTCACGAATGCGCTGCGTCGCGCAGAAGCGGGCGGCGTGCTGAATCTGGCGGAATTATTGTCTGTTGCCGCGACACTGCGTGCCATCCGCAGTGTTTCGGATTGGCGTAAAAAAAGCGAAAGCGTCAAAACGGCGCTCGATTACCGCTTCGAGACCTTGCAGCCGAATAAGTTTATCGAAGACCGCATCTCGATGACCGTCGTCAGCGAGGAAGAAGTTGCCGATACCGCAAGCGTCGCCTTGGCGGCTATCCGCCGCAAGATCCGCGCGGCATCGCTGCGCGTGCGCGAGCAGCTTGATAAAATGATCCGCTCGCAGACCTACCAAAAGTATTTGCAGGAGGCCATTGTCACCCAACGCGGCGGCCGCTACGTTGTGCCGGTTAAGGCGGAGTTCCGCAATGAAGTCAAGGGCCTCATTCACGATTCCTCCGGCAGCGGTGCCACCGTATTTATTGAGCCGATCGGCGTTGTGGAGGCGAACAACGAAATCCGCGTGTTGCGCTCGGACGAAAAAGACGAGATCGACCGCATCTTGACGGAGCTTTCCCGTGAGATCGGCGAGTTTGCGGACGGCATCATCCAGAGCTACCGCGCGGCGGTGGAGCTGAATCTCATTTTCGCAAAAGGGCAGCTCGCCTACAAAATGAAGGCGACCGTGCCGAAGCTCAATCAGGAGGGGCGCATCGCCATCAAATCGGCGCGCCACCCGCTCATCGACAAAAATAAGGTCGTGCCGACCGATCTGTACCTCGGCAGTGATTTTGATGCGCTCATCGTCACCGGCCCGAACACCGGCGGCAAGACCGTCTCGCTGAAAACGGCGGGCCTTTTGACGCTGATGACCATGTGCGGCCTGATGATTCCCGCGGCGGATGGCAGCGAAGTTTCGATTTTCGACCACGTTTTGGCGGACATCGGCGATGAGCAGAGCATTGAGCAGTCTCTCTCCACGTTCTCGGCGCACATGACGAATATCATCCGCATTCTCAACATTGCGGACGACAAGAGTCTTATCCTAATCGATGAGCTCGGTGCGGGCACCGACCCGGTCGAGGGCGCCGCGCTTGCTATTTCCATCATCGAAGCCATGCGCACCAAAGGCACGCGCGTGATGGCGACAACGCATTACGCAGAGCTGAAGGCATATGCCATTCAGACCGTTGGCGTTGAAAACGCCTGCTGCGAATTTGACGTGGCGACGCTGCGCCCGACGTATCGCCTGCTCATCGGCGTACCGGGTCGTTCCAACGCATTTGCCATTTCCGCACGTCTCGGTATGCCGGCGAACATCGTAGAGCACGCAAAGGAGCTCGTTTCCGATGAAAGCACTATGTTTGAGGAGGTCGTCTCCCGCTTGGAGGAGAGCCGCCGCAAAATGGAAGATGAGCGTGAAAGTGCCGAGCAGCTGCGTTTGAAAGCGCAGAACATGGAAAAAGAGGCTGAAGCGCTGCGCGACCGCGCCGAAAAGGACGCGAAGCACGAAATTGAGCGCGCCAGAATGGAAGCGGCGGAGCTTGTGCAGAAAACGCGCCGCGAAGCCCAGAGCCTGTTAGACGAGCTCGAAGACCTGCGCCGCAATAAGCAGAAATTATTGACCGCAGAGCAGAAAGCGCGCATGAAGGCAGGCATCCGCGATATGGAAAAGGCCAGTGACCCGGTGCACGAGCGCCGCATAGACGAAGATTATGTGTTGCCGCGCCCCTTACAGGTCGGCGATACGGTACTGATTTACGACATCGATAAGATTGCGACCGTTTTGGATGTGCCGAAAAACGGCGACCAGATTTTGGTGCAGGCAGGCATCATCAAAACGCGCGTGCCGCTGAAAAACCTGCGCCTGACCGACCAGAAGCCGAAGGAAAAGAAGAAAGCCGCAGGCGGTCACCGCACCGTGACGAAGAAGATGGATTCCGCTCCGGCGCGCAATGAAGTGGATGTGCGCGGCATGAATTTGGAAGAAGCGCTCATGGAAGTGGATGCGTTTATCGATCACGCTTTGATGCACAATCTCAACATGCTGACGATTATCCACGGCAAAGGTACAGGTATACTGAGAAACGGCATTCAGCAGCATTTGCGCCGCCACAAGGCCGTGAAGTCCTTTCGCCTCGGCGTATATGGTGAGGGCGAAAGCGGCGTGACGATTGTAGAGCTGAAATAACCTTAAGAGGATCGTAAGATGCAAAGTCTTGGCTTTACTTGACAGCAGCGAAAAATTCTCTTAAAATAGGTACAACAGAACCGATACCGCATAAAACTACGAAACAGGTTTTGTGCGGTATTATTTTACGCGGCCGGGCACAGCCGGGCTGCCGAAAGGCAGGGATTGGATGAAAAATCTATATAAAGCGGGTATGGGACGCTTTGCGGCGATATGCCTTGTGGTTTTGATGGTGTTTTCCACCGGCAACCTGTATGCGTTTGCGGATGAAGCCGGAAACGGCGACACGAGCACCTCGTCTTCCGAAGACGGAGGCGACACAGGCAGCACCGTAAGCGCGACGGCAGCGGACGCCGAAGTGCCGGAGCAGCCCGCGGATCTTTATGTCTATGACGAAGCGAGTGTGATTTCCGCCAGTACGAAAACGGTAATCAACGATAAAAACGCTGACCTCAATGCGACGTATGGTGTGCAGATTGCGGTGTTCACCATGAACACTTTGCCCGGCGAAAAATCCGATTACGATGGCCGCGTGGCCTACCTTAAAAAGGTCATGGACACGTGGAAGCTTGGCGGCGACAGCAAAAACGGGCTTATCATAGGCCTTTCCGTTTCGGACGGCGACTATATGGCGGTGGCCGGTGACGGCCTGCACGGCACATTCTCCGGCACGGAGCTGAGCGCTTTGCTGCATGATAATCTGGAAGCGGATTTTCAGACCGGCGCATATGATGCCGGTGTTTTAAAGCTCTTTAACGCCGTGGCAGCGGCAGCGGAAACGTATAAATCCGGCAACCCCACAGACTCGGCGGCTGTGGGCACTGCAAGCAACGCAGAGTCCGCCGCCGGCGGTACGGAATCTTCCGCGGCCGAAAGCAGTGCATCCTCCGAAGCGAGCGGCCCTAAGGGCGGCTCGGTGATTTTCGGCATTTTGAAATTTGTTTTGGTGCTTGTCATTGTCTTTGCGGTGTTGCTGCTTATCGTGTACATCCACGGGCAGCGCGTGCGCAAAAAGCGCCGCGAAGCGCGCCGCAGACGTGCGGAACAGCGCCGCCGTGCCGCCGAGCAGGAAACGGCTGACCCGTACACCGCTCCGCGTAAGGAAGAACCGAAGCGCACGCTGGAGGACGATTACCTCGACTTTATGAACCGTTATAAATAACCGTAAATATAAAAATGCCGCAGGCACGGGAAAACCCGGTTGTCTGCGGCATTTTCTTTTGCGGTAAGATCAGCCCTTTGCGCGTGCTGCGATGATGGAAGCCATTTCGCCGACGTTCTTCATGGAGGAGATTTCGCCCATCTTGAACTTCATGCGGAACTCGCGCTCTACAGCGGAGATCAGCGTGATGTGCTCCAGACTGTCCCAATCCTCAATGTCGTCTGCGGTCGTTTTCGGCGTGACGTGAATGGTGTCATCGTCAAAAACATCCTGAAATACGCGGTCCAGTCTTTCAAAAATTTCTCTTGTGTCCATGGTAAAATTCCTTTCTGTGATTTGATTTAATACTTAATTTAGCGAGGATCACACTTCTGCGTGGTCGTTGCCGAACACTTCGATCACGTGGTTCTGCGGCTTGTAGTCCGCGACGCGCAACTGCCACACGGTGCTGCCGTCCTCGTGCTCCTCAGTCTTCGTGAAGCCGAAGCGACCGAAAAGGTCGCTGACCATCTTGTTTTTTGCGGTGGGGTAGTAGTAGCCGTTAATCGTCTCTACGCCCACTTCGCGGCAGCGCTCCACAAGGCGGTCCAACATGGCAAATTCCATATCGCGCTTTAACACGCGGCAGCTCATCAGCCATAGGTCAATGTCGAGTGCCGTGCCGTTTTTTCTGCCGATGACGACGGAAACGACGCCGTTGTCGCCGAATTTGTCGATGAGCTTGCCGTACAGACGGATATAGCCGTCATCCTCAAATACGCTTTCCATTTCGGCGGGCGTATAGCGGCGGGTGGTCACGTTGAACTGGTTGCTCTTGTTTGTAAGCTGTGTGATGCGCGCAAGGTACACCGGGATGAAATCATCGATGACGGCGTGCATCTCAAGGCTCTTTAAATAGTCGTTATAATCGCCGAACGACGCCATTTCCGCGGCGCGCAGGGCGTTTTTCTTGTACATTTCGTTGCGCTTCAAGTCATCTTCGCTGAAGGTTGTCACTTCAAAGAAGCCGCTGCGGTCAATCGTCGTGATGTAGTTTTCCACGCCGTCCATGTCCGGAACGGCCGCGCCCTTGATCTGCGTGCGCACGATCTCGCGCTCGGCGGGGTTATCGTCCGCAAAAACGATGGAATCCGGCAGAATGTTCAGCTCTGCGGCGGTCTCGGCAATGTTGCGGTCTTTGTTTTCCCAGTTTGCCTTAATGATGACGAAATCGTCCGGGCGCAGCGCACCTTCGGGGTGGTTTAACCCCGCAAGGGCGTTTTCATGGTCATTTTTAGAGCAGACTGTCAACACGATGCCGAGACTTTTAAGCTGCTTTACGTAGGTCTGAAACTCGTAGTAGGATTGCGAAACGCCGGTCTCCTGGCCGATCTCGATGCCGTCTACGCCGTCGTCGCCCACAACGCCGCCCCACAGGGTGTTATCGAGGTCAAGGGCAAGCGCCTTTTTATTTTTGCCGAAAATCGACTTGATAATGTGCGAAACACTGAACGCAAAGGACGGGATTGCCTCAAAGCACATGGCGTATTTGTACATGTTCCAGAACAGCGGGTTCGACCATTCTTTCAGGCCGTAATCGGCAGAAACAAAGTTGAGGTCGTGAATATAAAAGCTCTCATTTTCGCGTGCGTAGGCGTAAAAAGCTTCGTTTAAGCGCGTGAGGAAATTCGTGCGGCCGTGGATGTCCCACGCGTCGCGGCTGCCGAGCAGGCGGTAAAGCGGCATTTCAAAGTTATTTTGAATGATGGGGCAGTGAAACTTTTCCGCAATACTTTTCCACATCGCCGTGAAACGGTTTAGTTCCGTGTGCAGCTTTTCGTCTATTTGCTCCGTGGTGTCGGTCATCTCGGGCCAGTTCGTCACGTTGCGATTCGTGGTGTGGATGAACACAATGTCCGGCTTGAAGCTTAAAAGCGTTTCATCCGGGAACATGGCGTCCTGAAAATATTGCGCGTATTCGGATTCGTAAAATTCCGGCTCAATACCGGCATCTAAGAGGAAAAGCTCCAGCGTTTTTACAATGTCGCTTGTGGTGGAGCCGCCGAACACGGCAATCTTCTTTCTGATGCGCGAGGTGCCGTCTGCGAGCAGTGCTTTCTTTAAAGATTTGCGCTTTTTGATGATGTAAGCGGCGTCAAAGGGATATTCCAGTTCTTTCATAGGCTCTCCTTTGTTATTCTTTTGCGGAAGAGGTATCATCTGTACCGGTCGAGGTGGTGTTAGCGGCCGTATCCGTGCCGGAAGTCGTCGTTGGTGCACTTGTCGCGGTCGGCATGACCGTTTTCGGCGTAACAGACGGGACAATGTGCGAGTCGGTGATGGTCTCACCGGCGTTCTGCGCGATGAGGTTCTGAATGTTGTCGGCATTATCGCCCACAACGGAGTATGCGGACATCGTAAAGAGCACATCCGTGATGCCCATATCTTTGATGAAGCTGACGAGGTTGCACTCTAAATAGCGCACGTCGGCAACGTAGATCTGCTCAAAGGAATTCGTGTAGAACGGAATCTCCGCGTTACCGAAGCTGTCCTTAATGACGAGCAGCTTGCGGCCGTTCTTCATCTGCGTATCGACTTTTACGATGCAGGAGTCGCCGCCGAGGAACTTGAGGTACGCGTTTGCGGTGTCCACATCGGCAAAGAGGTCGTCTTCGTACTGGTAGTTAAAAGAAGTATCGTAGTAGGAAGCCACGTAGTTCGAGGCCGGCATGAAATAGTGGAAATCGTCCGGGTCGTTCAAAATACGCGTATCCTGCGAGAAACCGTACATAGTGCCTACATAGCCCGGAATGGATTCTTCCGTGTAGGTGGAAAGGTCTGCGAACGGCACGCCTGCGGCCTCGGCAAACGTGCGGGCGGCATAGTAGGCGCCGCGTGCCTGCCAGTGGTGGTCGGTGCGCAGGTAAATATCTTCCTCCGCATGCTTTTTCATTACGTCCACAACGTTTACGGACTGAATGCCGGCATTCAGCTTTTCGGCAACGCCGTCAAAGCATTCCTTCTGGTCGCCAACATAATCAATGCCATTTTTCGGGGTGTAGATGGCGGAAGCGGTGGGCGCAGGCATAGACCAAATGGTCACACCGCTGCCGATCTTGCTTTGCAGGTCGTTGAGTGCATTGGCGTAAGCGGTGCCGCCACCGCCGCCGAAAGCCTCCATGCAGCGCCAGTGATTATCCCAGTTTACAACAAGCAGGTTGTTCACCCATTCCAGTGTGCTGTTATCCTCGGTGCTGAAATCGCGGCCTATTTTTTCATCCGCAGCGCTCACGGCCGGGAACACACGCCCCGCGGCGTATTGCAGCAGGTTCGTGTTGTTTGGCACGGTGCCGTTTGCGGGGGTGGTTGTCTGGGTGTCACCGTTTGCGGCAGAAGTATCGGTGTTATCTGTGCTGTCCGTCTCGGGCTTTGCGGTGCTGACCGTTGAAGCGAACATCTTCATACCAAACAGGTTCTTAATGGAGTTGCTCATATTCTTAAAGCCGTCGTGGTTCGGCACGGTATCGTCAAACCATGTGGCGACGTCCGCCGTAAACGAGCCGGAAAAATACGATGCAAAAGAGAATTTCGGGAATTCCGCAAGGTTTCGGTTTTCAATCTGTGAGACGGTGGAGCGCGGGAAAAGGAGCAGATACAGCGTCATCAGGGCGAAAAGAATGACCATAACGCCGACGGATAAAACGGAAAGCCGCATGTTCAAAAGCTCGCGGCGGCTCGGCTTCGGCTTGCGGCGGCGCTCTGCAGGTTCGGCGCTTTCATCCGCAGTCGGCGCATCTACGGCTTCGGTTTTCTCCGGCTTCGCTTCCGGTTCGGCGGGCTTGCGGGGAGCAAAATAATCAAGGTCAAGGTCTTTAAAATCGTTCATGTCAATGAGCACCTCCCCTTAGAATCTGAAATACAAGAACACATTGTTCGTGGTATCAACGAGCAGAACACTCACGACGGCGAGCAACACCATACAGACTGCAACGGAGCCGACGCGGCCGATGGCATAAACGGTATCGTTTTTGCTCTCGAGAAAATAACTCTTGATCTTCGGCAATACCGGCAGGCTGACGAGGATCGCGAACAAAATGAGAAAGATGTTGTTGCGCAGGGAGGAGAACGTCATGGGGTCCGTAAACGGCGCGCTGTTCGCAATCATGCTGATGCCCGTGATATTGAGGAAAAACTGACCAAGCTGGCCGAGATCTTCAAAATAGAAGATGCCGAAGCCGAGGATGATGACAAGCTTCGTATACACATGCTTCCACACGATCGGCCACTTTTTCATGCGTTTTTTGCCCATTTTCTGCTCGAACAGCATGAAGCAGCCATAGTAAAGGCCCCATAAAATGAAGTTCCATGCGGCACCGTGCCAAAGACCGGTGCAGAACCAAACAAGGAACAGGCCGAAATACTTGCGCGGCTTGCCGAAGAACGGCACGTACAAAAGGTAGTCGCGGAAGAAGGAGCCGAGGGAGATGTGCCAGCGCTGCCAGAACTCCGCAATGGTGGTGCAGGCAAACGGATGGCGGAAGTTTTCGTCAAAGTGGAAGCCAAACATGCGACCGAGGCCGATGGCAATATCGGAATAACCGCTGAAGTCAAAGTAAACATACAGCGAATACACGATGATGGTGTACCATGTGCCGAGCACGGAAAGTCCCGTGATGTCCTTGCCGAAGAACGTGTTGACGATGGACCACAAATTGTTCGCGATGATGACCTTTTTCGCAAGGCCGAGGATCACGCGCAGCGCACCTTCACATAGGTCGGTCGCGTTGACGGAGCGGTTGTCGATCTCCTGCTCCACAACGCTGTACCGCACGATCGGGCCGGCGATGAGCTGCGGGAAGAGGGACAGGTACAAAAGGAATTTGTGGTATTTCGGCTGCACGTCCACCGTTTCCCAGTAGCAGTCCAAAATGTAGGAGATAGCCTGGAACGTGTAGAAGCTGATACCGATGGGCAACGTGATCTGCGGCACGGGAATGGCCGCGCCCGAAACGGCGTTCAGGTTTTCTACAATGAACGCGCTGTACTTAAAGATGAGCAAAAGCAGAATATCTACAAAAATACCGCCGCCAACGGCTAATTTTGCGCGCGGGGTATCCCGAAATTTGCCGATCAATATGCCGATGAACCAGTTAAAGAATGAACTGAACAGCAAAAGCAAAATCCAAAGCGGCTCGCCCCAAGCGTAAAAGATGAGTGAAAAGACAATCAGCACGATGTTTTTGGTGCTGAGCTTTTTGGCGAGGCCGTAACAGATGAGGCACAGCGGCAAAAAGACATAGATAAAGAACAAATCGGCAAAAACCATGTATCGGGCTCCTTAATCCTTTTTTCCGTGCAGGCACATTTCCCGATGCCCGCGGTGTTTGGTTTCCATAAGTTTTCATACATATATCAGTATAGACGAAAAAGCGAAAAGCGTCAAGGTAAAAGCCACCCAGAGCCTTGTCTTTTGAGGAAAATTTGCATGGGGTTTCAAAGCTTTTTCTGTGTATATTTCAGTGCACGAAAATCCAATATGATTGACAAATGCGCCGCCGTGCGGTACAATAACACAGTACACGTTATGACCCCAATTTAACACGTCTCAGCAACTCAGTTGGATAGAGGTCACGCTCCTAAGAAAACCTAAAAGTGTTTCCCGATAGATGGGTAATTGCCTCGTAAATTAAATATGCGCCAGTAGCTCAGTTGGATAGAGCATCCGCCTCCTAAGAGAACCTAAAAGTGTTCCCCGATAGATGGGTAATTGCCTCATAAATTAAATATGCGCCAGTAGCTCAGTTGGATAGAGCATCCGCCTCCTAAGCGGAAGGTCGGGGATTCGAATTCCTTCTGGCGCGCCATAAATAACGCTGAAAGCCTTTATTTTCAAAGGTTTTCGGCTTTTTTATTTTTTGCTGTGGTTGACGGTTTGCTAATTGCTAATCACAGGTTTGGCATTTTGTGGTCAAGATCAATCACTTTTTCTGTATTTTCACAGTTAGCATTTTGCTAATACGCACTGCATTATCGACGGTATTTTCATTCGGTTTTCAGCCCGTTTGCTAATACGGTGCGTTTTGCTAATTTGCTCTCTGCTAATAAAATCAGGTGTTATTAGCAAGCTGGACAGACTCCAAAGCCTTTTTGAGTAGTTCGGGATTGCTGGCAAGCAGGCTCGCAAGTGCTTCCGCATCAAGTGCAGGCGCAGCAGTGTCAGGTGTTTCTTCGGTCTTGCTTTTGTAAAAGGACTGCTCCATTTCATCAGCAAGGCGACGGCGGTCCTCATCGAGGATGTGCGCATAGCGCTTAGTCACCATATCGGGAGAATTCCATCCGCCGTCACCTTGTACTGCCTTCAAGTCGCCCTTGGAGAGCCGGAGTTTTACACCTGTGCTTGTATGCCGTAAACTATGAAACACTACGTGATCAACATCAATCGTCGGATCGTTCAGCCCGACAAGAACTTCCTTGAACCGTTTGTTCAGATGCTCGGTCATAATCGGGCGGCCATTGGCTTGGCAGATAATCAGGCCATAATCCATATAACCGTCATCGCCAAGCTCCAGTTTCAGCTTCATTTGCATTTCTCTGAGCTTTTCGAGCTTCTTTGCAACGGTTTCAGGAATGTAGACGGTACGAATACTGCCCTCCGTTTTCGGCTGCTTTAAGACAATTACCGTCCGTGTGCCCGGATAGAGGTTTGGAAAGCGAAAAAGGATGTCCATTTTGGGCAGTTTTTCAATCAATTTCTTATCAACACGGTCAATCACACGGTCGATGTATAGCACCTGATCACTCCGGCTAAAGCGCTCCCACTGCGTTCCACCGACCTCGCCGCCGCGCATACAACAAGCAAACGCCAGTTGTATCGCACAGTGCATCACATATAAGTCGTAGATGTCGGTGCGGTCGGTAAAGTCCAATACTCTTTGCAGTTGTTCGGGAGTCAATGCATCCCGTTTAGCTTCCTTGTGCTCTGGCAGTGTCGCATCCAAAAACGGATTTTTTGCAATGTACTCCCACTTTTTCGCCTGATTGAAAGCACATCGCAGAACCTTGTGAATGTCATGGATGGTTGAGGGGCTGATATGCTCCCGCTTTGGTTTGCCCATATTGGTTGCCGGCTCTGCTTCGTTCAGCAGAAAATGATAAAAGTCATCGACGGTCTTGGTGCGGATGCTGCGAAGTTTTTTGTCGCCCCAATAGGGATGGACATAGTTTTCGAGCAAGCCGACATTTCCGTCATAGGTTGATGCTACCCACTTTTTCTCACCGTATTTCTCGATGAACTCATACAAGAACTCGCTTACGGTAATATCATTGTGATCCACATGGGTGTTCTGTTCTTTCTCATATTCAATCGTTGCTTTACGAGATTTAGCTGATGAGTAACTTAGACCAGATTCCCAGATTTGGTGTCGATTTGAACCTTCACCTTCATAGTAGACGACAGAATATGTTTTGCCTCTTTTTACGATTGAAGCCATATCAAATACCTCCGTTATCAGTGATATTGTCAAGCCACTTATCGAAAGAGAGTTTTGAAATTCTTATGGTTCTGCCGATACGGACGATTTTGAACTCTCCCGAATTACACAATTCATATGCTTTTCTGCGACCAATATTTAATATGGTTCGTATTTCATCGACAGAGTATGTTCGTTTTCCGACAGAATACTTCGGCACAATCTGTTCCAATTTAAATTAACTCCTTTCATACAAATGACTTGATTGTACCTGCTGGTCCTGTAAGACAAGCAGATTATATCACCCGAAAGGCGGGATGTCACTTGTGCAAATCCTGATTTTTTCAATTAAAAATTCACTATTTACGAACAACCTCATAGTCCAGCCCTTTCCTGCTGTTGCAGTAAGTGCAGGTGCCTTTTGCTGTTTGATGTGGATCGACCCTGCGCAAATAGTAAATACCCGGATTATAAAAGTTATTGGCGCAGGTGCTGCAGAGACAGAGAGTCAGTTTTTGGGGAACATTTTTGATTAATCCGATGCTGACCGCCAGCGCATGGTTGATGCCGCAAATGTGCTTTTCGGACAGATGCCCGATGAAGTTGCCCAAGCGGCGTTTATCGACGGTGCGCAGCTGTTCTAGCAGGACGATAGAAGGCAATTTCAAGTCGCCCCCAGTATCGATGTAGTAATGAGTGGGAAGTTTGGCTTTCTCTCCGGCTTTACTTGTAATCGAGGCAACGATAACCGTAGGACTGTATTTGTTTCCAACATTATTCTGGATGATTACGACGGGACGGCAGCCCTCTTGTTCAGAGCCGACACCGTGGCCTAGATCGGCGTAGTATATATCGCCACGTAAATATGTGTGTTTCATTTTGCGATACCTCCTTTGCGTGTTTAGGTGTAATTTCGGTATGTAACCTGCCAAACGGTCGGGAGCGAGCCGACACCACGGGAGTTTCACCCCAACTGACGGTCTGTCAGAGCCGCCCTCATCGTTTGCGACGGTTTTATCACGCTCGAACTGTGACTGGACGGGAGTATCATTATGCTCTTTGCGGGTCACAGCGGAACCGGGAGCTGCCCGGTATTCTAAGTCGGTAAATTTCGCTCGCTGAAAATCAGGTCATGGCGTACCGCTCTGCACGCTCGCCGCAAAGAGAACGTATTTGGCAAGTTAATATTCAATTTTCAAGGTTCAGAAAGGGAAAACGGCATGGCAGTTTTTTGCGGGACCGCGATCAGGATAATCGGCGCTGCCATACTGCCCAAAAAGTTCCCTTCACTATACACGACATTTTTCGGCGATTTTTTATCGTGTCAAATTCATTGTTTACAAATTGTTTTCATTTTCCTTAATCCGCTGTGTATGCTGTTCCAAACAACGGAAATCGTGCATCCTTCGGACTGGGAGATTTCCACATAGCTCATACAAAGAAAGTACCTTTTATAGATGCGCCGTTGCTGGGACGGGGTGAGCGTTCGGAACGCTTTTTGCAGCTTTTGGCGGCGCTCCTTTTGCTCCTGCAGGTCTTCGGGCACTTCGTCGTTGAGCAAAGCCCTTTCATTTTCCGCGGTCAGGGCGTAATCTAAAGAGTAGTAGGCCTGATACCGGCATAAGCGGCGCTGATACGCCTTTTCTTCCAATATAGAGCGGTGCATCATCTCCGCGATTTCATCCGAGACCGAAATTACAGAGTCTTCGGCGTAAAGCTCCGGGTAATACTCCCGCAGATTGATCTCTTTCATAGAAAATCAGGAGCGTTTGGTTTTCAGTCGGATGATGCCGTACAGAAACACGGATATCAAGAGAATGAGCAGAGCAAAAAGCAGTCCTTCCGTAAGCCCGTTTCGGTACTCATTCGTCCATGTGGATCGGTGAACAGCCGTGTCGGTGTGCTCAGGCTTTTCTTCTGACGTTTTAGAAGAAGCGGAGCGCGTTTCGCCGGGGAAAATTCGATGTCCACGCACAAGCAGGCGGTGCGTATTCGTGCCGTATGGCGTGCAGGTCAGCAGCGTCAGAAGGTCTTCGCCGTCGATGATCTGAATGGCGTCGGTGTCATCGGGTGTTGTGACTGTGATTTGATCTACTTCATACGTCAAAGTTTTATTCAGCACGTAAAGATAGACCAGATCACCTTCTTTGACCTGATCCAAATCGGTGAACATTTTGGAATCTGCTCTGCCGGAGTGTGCGGCTAAAACAGCATGGGTGCTTTTTCCGCCGACGGGCAGAGAAGAACTCGGCAAGTGCCCTGCACCTTTGCTGAGTTCGTTTTCCGTGCAGCCGTGATAGATCGGCAGGCGTATTTGAATGGATGGAATTTCCACATAGCCCATAATGCCGTCTTCGGTCGTGCAGAGAAGTTCGCCGTAGTCCGGGCGTTCTTCCTCATCGGTCTCGCCGGTAAAAAGGGCATCGTTATAGATTTCGGCTTGCTCGAATGCGTCGGTCAGATCGGCATTCTCAATCTTTGCAAGCGCCTTTTCGTACTCGGTCAGGACAACAGATTGTTTTTGTTCGGCATACCAGTTCCCGAACGCCGGATATGCGGCTGCCCCGATGCCGATGAGGAAAAGAACAAGAAAAAGAACGTGCAGCAAAATTCGCTTTTTGTGCATAAAAGTCTCCTTAATTAAACGGAGCCCGCCTGTAAGCTTCAACACAGGCGGGCTCGCTTGTTATGCTTTTTTAATCGTCAAACTTATCTTTTTTCTTGAAAACCAGAAGCAAAATAACCGCCGCGGCACTGAGCACGGCGAGGGTCATGCCGCCGGCTGCAAGAAGCGTGGTGCCGGCATCGCCGGTTTTCGGCAGGCGATACCCGCGCGTGTTCATCACACGGATCGGCACAATGGCGGAAGCAGAACCGTTATCGTCGTTCATGTCTTTGGCATTGCCGTTTTCAAACGCTTCGGCAGTCAGTTCGCTCTTTCCGCAGGTAGCGCAGAGCTTGCCGGACTCTTTCGCGCGGATTTCCACGATGATGAAATTGCCGAGCAGCGTGTAATTTGCATCCGTGTTGATCTCCGTCATGCGGTAGATGTCGTCTTCAAGACCTTTTAAGAAAAGATGCCCGGAGCTGCCGGGAGTCAAAACGGAAGCATCGTCTTCCCTTTCGGCATGTCCGCTGACGAGGTAATTGCCGTTATCATCGGAATTTGCCGTTACCCAATAGCCGTCGGTCGTGTTGTAGAGCTTGAACTGCACCTTGGAATAATCGCCGAGGTTATCCGAGAACAGCTTTAAGAGGTCTAATCCGTACACGTAGAAATGGCAGTCGTCCGTTAAAGTGTCCGAATACGCCGTGTTGGTGCACGACCACGTTAAGGTGACTTCGTTCGGATTGCCGATGTCGCCGTATACCGGCGTAGCGGAAACGGAAGCCGTGTACGTGATGCGCATGGTGCAGCCGGAGTAACCGCGGTATAAGCTTGTGTTTGGGTCATAAACCGCATCGCTGTTGTTAAGCTCTTCTAAACCGGCATCGATCATTTTGATGCGCATGACGGATTCATCGCCCAAGGTGCTGTAAGAAACGGCAAATTTTCCGTCCTGCTCCGTCCAAACCGCCACGCGGCTTTCTTCGGTGCAGGATCTGTCGCTGAACCATTCGACGCGAACATCATTCTTACGGTACGAAAGCCCGGCGCTCAGTGTGTCCGTGTACGTATATTCGGAGAAAGAAGTGGCGCGGGACGTGATCGACGGCAGCGTAGAGAGAATCTGGTATTCAATCAAGTCACCGATGGAGCCGGTGGCGGTGTGTGCATAGCCGTCTGTGATCGAATTTGTGTCGTCGTTTTTGCCGGTATCGGCTTTGGACTCGCGCAGCGTCTTTTCAAGTGTCGGCGCGGTGCGCTCGTTTTTGGGGTAAACGGTAACGTCGTAGTTCCAGTTCATACCGTCAATGCTCGTCATCGGCAAGGAAAGCAGGAACGGCGCGGTGGTGTTGGAAACCGTTTCGGTAACCTGTGTTTCTACAAACAGGTATAATCCCTGTTCGAGTTCCGCAGCCGAGGTGTGCCCTGTGCCGTCCGTTTCCGGCATAGAGGTGCCGTTTTGGCGGATAAAAGCTTCCAGTGCGTTTTTTGTTTGGCTTTCCGCTGTGTTCAGATGATCGGAAAGCGCATCGATCAAGGCATCCGAAGTGAAATACAAGTCGCCGCGGTCGGTTTTGTAGACGTCTTCGGAAGTGAGATCAAGGCAATTCATAAGCGCGGTGGTTTTGTCGCCGCCCGGCAATTTATACAGCAGCATATTTTGATGTTCGCCGTCTTTTGTTTCGGCATGTACCGCAAGATCGGCGATTTTGGCGTAGCTGAATACAACGCCTTCGATGGCATACGGCATCAGGGCGTTTTCCACGTTTTCGTCGACATAACCGGTTGAAATGTACGTGTTGTCCCCCAGAACACCGTCTGCGTGCGCGGAGGTGAAATCGTATTTATAAAGCGATACAGATGCTTTTCTGTCGGTGTCAATCACGGCCTGCGGAACAGAAGCCGCCGAAACCGACAGGATGCCGGAGAATAAAACCAGTGCGGCGGAGAGAACCGCGCCGAACTTTGTGAGTCGTTTTGTTTTCATAGCGTTGTCCTTTCAAAATTTTTCTTTCTGAACATACAGAAGACCGAATAAACCGATCACAGCGAAGACCATACCGAGTGCGGCAGTTTGCATCCCGTTTCCGCCCGCGGCGGGAAGCTCAAATTGGTGCCCATTGACGGCGGTGATCGTAATATCCCGCTGCGGGGTGCCGTTTACGTCCTGCGGCAAAGTGCCTTCAAACAGCGGCTCGCCTAAAAGCTGAAAGCCGTTTTTGGTGCGCACTTCCGTGATGCGGTAAAGGACGGTGACACTTTGGTTTTTAACTTGCAGACCGTTAAACGTAACCTTGCCGTCCTCTCCCGTTGTGAGCACACCGTCGGAAATCCCTGCGGATGTGCAGCTGCCGACGGAGATCGGATCCGTTTCTTTCCTTGCGCGGACGGGAGACCATGCCGTGCCACCGTCTACCGAGTATTGCAGCAGAAAAGAAACATCATTTAAGGCAGTGCCGTCCGGTGTGATTTTTCGGACGGAAACAGAGCCGACGCTCGGTGTGTTCTTGCGAGTGATTTGAATGATCTGCTTGTCTTTTTCAACGGTGAATGGGTACACGGTGGAATCCAATTCATACCCCTGCGGCGCGGAGATTTCGCGGTAGTACCCGGAGCGCAGGTCGGATACGGTAATTTTGCCGTCTTTGCCGGTGGTTTTGGTCGCGATGACGTTTTTGTCGCTGTCCATGATCTCGAACACGGCGCCTGCAAGCGGTGCTTTGCCGTCTGCATCGACTTTGCAGATTTCGAGTGTGCCGCGGATCAACGTGTTTTCAAACTGGACGGTTACGTTGCTCTTGGCGGTCAATGTGATCGTCTGCGGTTTCGGCTGACGGTAGGAGGACGGTGTGTTGACCTCGGTCACGGTGTACTGAATGAGCGCGCTCGTACCTTCGCGAAAGACCGGCAGCTCGCTGATTTTGGCTGTACCGTTGTCGTCCGTTTTGACCGTTACACTCCAGTTATCGGTATCTCTCGTGACTTTGAATGTGAAGCCGCTCTTCTTTCCGTCTTCGGAGGTCTTTTGAATGATCAGCTCACCGTAATTGATGCGTTCTGTTTGAAGGCGCAGATAGGCGGAAACGGTGGTTTGCTCGCCCGTAAAAGTCGCCATGCGCTGAATAGCGCTGTCTGCGCATTTCCAAACGGCAACCGCATTGGAGTTCCCGATGAAATAGCTTGCCGGATCGGTCACAATGCCATCCGTGAACTCCTTTTGCGTTGTGACGGTGAGTTTATCTCCGCTGCGGGAGAAATTCACACCGCTTAGGGAAAAATCAAAGTGGCTCAGCACGTGGTTGCTGTCTGTCACGGTGGCGGTGTAGGCGGAACCGTTCCATTTGAGCTGGATCGCCGCAGCCTTTTGCGGATCGGCATTTGTGAAGCTTGGGATTTTGCATCCGTTCAGCAGCGCGTCTTTCAGCTCTGTATAGTACGTGCGAAATGCCGTGGGGTTATAGGCATGCTTTGCCACAATCTCCATTTCGGTATCTACGGTGCTGCTCCATGTCCAGTCGGTCACGCTGTTTCGGACAATATAATTTTTGCAGGCAGCCCAGACCAAAAGCTGCGTCACAGCCCATTTGGCGGTGTTCGCCTCATAGTTGCCGACCTTGCCGCCGCTTGGGTGAGTGTCACCCCAGCCGCTTTTGCTTAGACCGTTTGTTTCGGAAAAGCCTTGTGCGATGATCTGCCGAACGGTCTCCTGATTTGCAAAAGAGAGATCGGTCCAGCTGTAATCGATGTCGCCCCATTGCAGAAGCTCTTTATCCAAGCAATACGCCGGATAATAAACGGAATTCGTGACCATTGCTTTTGCGGGCAGCCCGCCCAATGTGCCGAAGATCGTGGTGGTTACGGAGGATTTCAGGGAGTAAAAATGCACTTTGGAGATACCGGCCTGCTGATTTGCCGCAGCGTAAGTGGCAACCTCTGAGTCTTCCAAGTAAAAATCCCGGTCGCTTAACGCAGCATCTTCCTGCTGGGTTTCTTCCGGCGGAGCTTCGGATTCCGGCATACCGGCTTCGTCTGCAAGCGCCGAGATCGACGCGGACCAGAGCAGCAGGCAGGCGGAAAGGAGCGCGCCGAGCCGCTTAGCGGTCGTTATCATTTGCATCACCTCTTGTTTTCTTTTTAATCAGGATATAATCCATGCCCCTGCGCACCTGACAATAGGTGCAGATGTCTTTTACGATCTGCATCTCGTCTGCTTTTCGGATGGTGTACTTCCCGGAAAGGTAGAAGTCGGCGGCGCAGATCGGGCAAAGACAGAGGACTTCCGCTTCGCGGGAACCTCTGTCGTTCGGTGATTTATTCATTTCATGTGTTTCACCTCGCTTATAATAAATTGGCAGTTCAATTTGCCCCGCCCCCGAGCTGCCAAGAGGAATTCTCAGGCCCAAAGCCCGAGAATTGCGTATTCGGTTTTCAAGGTGCAGGAGGTCAAAATGACCTCTCACTTTTTACAAAGGAAAAATTTAACCATGTGTGCGCAGAAATTTTATTTTTCCATCAACTTTTTCAGCTTTTCGAGGATCTTAGCGGCTTTTCGGCTGATGTTGGACGGATGCACGCCGTATTTCTTGGCGAGTTCTTTGCGGGAAACATGCTGAAAGAAGTACATACGGATGAATTCGGCATCGTTCGGGTCGAGTAAATGAAGGCAGGAGTACATCTTTTCAATCATGAGCCGGTCCTCGGTTTGCTGTTCAATGTCCGTGTTTTCATCGCGCAGCGGGATTTCCTCGGATTTAAGGTCTAAATTGCATAAAAAAAGAGCGCTATCTAATTTTCTTAGATAGCGCTCACGTTCCTTCTCTCGGTAGAAGGCTTTGTAGGCGTCTTTTGGAACTTCCAGCAGAACACCTTGTACCGGTATGAACCAGTGCGAAGCTTTGTAATTTTCAGTTGTGTTTCGTATGCGGCAAAATTCCGCATATGTGATTTGTACATATCCAACGTCTGTTTTGATATAGACGCATTTAGGCTCGTTTGACAATAGAATAACCTCCGATCAATTTGAATTCGATTTCAAATTGATCGGAGGCGGGGCGCGGGGAGCAGGAAAGTGGTGAAATACTCCGAAGATCGTAACCCCAGTAAAAATATAAGAACTATAGATGATGCAGAACACTAAACAGCTAAATATTCTGTTTTATTATATTGAATTTTTAAATTGCTTTGAATTAGCTTTAAGTTTTGTTTTGAATCTTTAAGAAAGGTGTTTTCTTCGTAAAAAATGAAAATTCGCAAGTTTGAATTAAAGAAATCCGGCACCAAATAAAAAAGACGATTTATGACTTTAGATGAACTCTCAAAAATATTTTGATCGATTGTATAAGCGGAGAAAAGTTCTTCAACGGATAGAGTGCGGCTGCCTTTTCGCCATTGCAAATAATATTCATATATTTCATCCTTTGTCATAATAGGTCACCACTTGTAAGAACATTTAGATAGTTTGGAGCCACTTAAATCCGTTTTGATATCATTGCTGGCAATTGTAAAGCTGCAACTAGGATGATACCAAACCCTAAACTGATTCCCAAATTAGCTTTATGAAAAATAAAAAGTAGAATTTCCAAAGTGATAATTACCGATAATATTATTTGTGCGATTTTTCGGAATAAAGAGATTTCTTTGTCATTTAGCTTCCTTTGTTCTGAGTCAATAGGACTAAGTGTGTAAACTGTTAGAATTGCAAGTACTTGAACAATGGCGAATATAAAGTAATTATGATTAGTGATGATAGTATTAACAGTTAATTGTGAAATTACTAATAATGCCGTAGAAGTTAAAAAGCATTTTATAGGAGAGGATAGGTGATATCCACCGCTAAATTTTCTAAGGAAAACAAATGGGACAATGAGAAAAAGACTCTCTATAGGCTTTCCCAATATAGTACCAATGAAAAAAGATAATGTAATAGGGAAAAAGGTTAGGAGGAAGGTGAAAATGGCATATTCATATAATTCTAATTCACTATCAGAAATGGCCCCTGACTTGAGGAGCCATTTTGATAATTGTTTTGATAAGTACTGCATTATTGAATTTTGCTGAACTTTGAGAGATTTGCGGGAGCTTTAGGCTGGTAAACCATAGCACAAGAATTTGAATTAGCAGCAATGAATAGAACGGCACTAAACATAGCAACACACGGCCCAGCTAGTTTGGAAAGAAGTTTTTTAATTTTACACATAAATAACCCATCCTTTGTTGAATATTATAAGGCAAATACCTTGTTTATTGGTATTCTATCATGCAATAAAAACGCGTTTCAATAAATTTGGCTCTAAACGACAAAAAACATAAAAAAACGGTTTATTATTACTTGTATTAACACTTTTATGTAGAAATAAAAGAATAGTTCTAAATATTCAGTGGTTTTCTCAAGAAAGTTAATATATAGCAGAATAGTTCTTTCTAATATTGTTCATGAAGTAGCTCGAATTTGGTAAGATATACGAGGTGATCAATAATGAATTATGATTGTAGGACTATGGGAGAGCGGATTTCTCATCGTAGACAGGCTCTCCATATTAAGCAGAATATTCTTGCTGAAAAACTGAATATTTCTAATAATCATTTGTCTTCTATAGAAAATGGTCGAGTATCACCAAGTTTCGATTTATTTGTTCAAATATGTAAAGAGCTTGAGGTAACTCCTGATTATTTACTACTGGGTGTAATGTATTCTAAAAACATTCCTAAAAGTATAGAGGATGGCTTGCGCTTGTGTACAAAAGAAGATTTGGATTTGATAAATGAGATTGTCCAGTTTTGTGTTAAAAGAGGATGTAAATAACAAAGAAGTGACAATTGAGTTTTAATGTGGTATAATCATCCACAAAGAGTGTTTTACTTATTGAAATTTATGTCATAATTTTAATGCTTTGGAAAAGTAATAAGAGAGGTGGAAAAATATGTATATCGTTGTCTGTGACGATGATCCGATTTTTTTATCTTCTATGGAAGTACGGATCCGAAATTTTTTCACCCACCGTTCTTTAAAATGCCCGACAGTTTCTTTGTTTCAAAATGGAGATGAGCTGTTGAAATCGGGAATCACACCTGATATTGCTTTTTTAGATGTTGAAATGCCGGGACGAAGTGGGATTCACGTCGGTACGGAATTGATGCAAAAAAACGTGTATGTTAAGATCATTATTATCACTTCATTCCC